>Ga0180009_10000142_pt1 | contig 112253 bp, 120 predicted proteins | sample OS_PC_MetaG_FD_123537 | JGI IMG/M metagenome (GOLD analysis project Ga0180009, IMG submission 123537) | Groundwater microbial communities from the Aspo Hard Rock Laboratory (HRL) deep subsurface site, Sweden - OS_PC_MetaG | ecosystem: Environmental > Aquatic > Deep subsurface > Groundwater... | reverse complement strand
GGCGCCGACGCCTCTCATCGAGCTCTCCCGCCAGCGCCCGGTAACGCTCTCCGATGGCCTGTTCGTCGATCATGGAGGCCTACTTCGCCACCCCCAGCCTATATCCTACTTTTTTCTTGACGGCGCCTTAGGCCAGGCCGGCCGCTACCGGGCCCTGACCGGCCGCATGATGTACACCGCCACCGTCCCGAAGATCACGGCCAACCAGAAGACCTGGAACCACACGCCCAAGCCCTCCGCCTGCCCATGGGCCACCCGCACCGCTGCCCGCTGGATCCCGGCGAACAGCCACACAATCTCCGCTTTCATCCAGAGCAGCAGGCCCTCGGCGCGCGCTCCGCCCGGACTCGGGCGACGTGCCCCGGAATCCGGTACACCCGCCCGGGAACGCCCCCGCTCCACGCATGCAGCCCGTGCCTCTTTCCGCTAGAATCGTCGAAACGGCGGGCAGGAGGTAGGCGTGATCGATTGGGAGAAGAAGTTCGCGGCGGAAGGGCTCTCCTTCGACGACGTGCTCCTGATACCCGGTGAATCGAGGGTGCTCCCCAAGGAGACCCAGGTACGCACCCGGCTCACCAAGTCCATCGAGCTGAACATACCCCTGGTGAGCGCGGCCATGGACACCGTGTCGGAGACCGCCCTGGCGATCGCACTTGCCCGGGAGGGTGGCCTCACGATCATCCACAAGAACCAGACCGTCGAGCGCCAAGCCGACATGATCCGCAAGGTGAAGCGGAGTGAAGCCGGCATGATCGTCGACCCGATCACGCTGCCTCCTCACGCCACCTACGGGGACGCCGAGGAACTCATGGCCGAGTACAAGATCTCGGGAGTCCCGATCGTCCAACCTGACGGCACGCTGGTGGGCATCGTCACCAACCGCGATACCCGCTTCGAACACAACCTCGCGCGGCCCATCCGCGAGCTCATGACCTCCGAGAACCTGGTCACCGTGCCGGTCGGCACCACGCTCGACCAGGCCCTCGAGCAGTTCAAGACCCACAAGATAGAGAAGCTTCTCGTCGTGGACGACGACTTCAAGCTCAGGGGACTCATCACGATCAAAGACATCATGAAGAAGATCGAGTTCCCGAACGCATGCAAGGACAAGCTCGGGCGACTTCGCGTGGGCGCCGCCGTCGGCGTCGCCAAGGACACCGACGACCGCATGGAAGCTTTGGTGGAGGCCCAGACGGACGTCATCTGCATCGACACCGCCCACGGCCATTCACTCGGCGTGCTCGACACCATCTTGCGGGTGCGCGAGCGGTACCCCGACATCCAGCTCATCGCCGGCAATGTCGGCACCGCCGAGGGCGCGCAGGCGCTCATCGACCGCGGGGTCGACGGTATCAAGGTAGGCATCGGCCCCGGCTCCATCTGCACCACGCGCGTGGTCACGGGGTGCGGTGTCCCGCAGATCACGGCTGTGTCCAATTGTGCCCGGGTCGCCGACGAGGCAGGCATCCCCGTCATCGCGGACGGCGGCGTGCGCTACTCCGGCGACCTGGTCAAAGCCATCGCCGCGGGAGCGAACAGCGTGATGATCGGCTCCCTCTTCGCGGGCACCACGGAGAGCCCCGGAGAACGCATCCTGTGGGAGGGGCGCAGCTACAAGGTGTACCGCGCGATGGGGTCCGTGGGCGCGATGAGCGAGGGCAGCGGCGACCGCTACTTCCAGGAAGACCAGAAGAAGCTGGTGCCGGAAGGCATCGAGGGCATGGTGCACCACAAGGGGCCACTCGGCGACCTGGTGTTCCAGCTCGTGGGCGGCCTGCGTGCGGGCATGGGCTACACCGGCTCGGCCACCATCGAGGAGTTGCGCACCCGGTCTCGATTCATGAAGATCTCCACCGCGGGACTCATCGAGAGCCACCCGCACGACGTGCAGATCACCAAAGAGGCGCCGAACTACGAGCGCAGGTAGCCCGCGCGGGTTGCGCCCCCCGGTCCGGTGGCCCGGAACGCGGCGCCGCTGTGGGGCCGGGTCAAGGCACCTGCGCCCGCGTCCCTGAGTCAGCGTCCCTGCGCCGGCGTCCCTGAGTCAGTGCCCGTGATGCGCCAGCGTCCGTAGGATGGCGCGCTCCACCTCGGCGGCGGCGGCGGCGTCGAGGGGCAGGCGATCGACATCGGATATGGGGCTTTCCAGGAGATCGCGGAGTGCCGTCAGCCCGTTCGCGCTGATGCTGAAGCAGTCGTAGTGCTCCTCCGCGAAACAGTCCGGGCACACCATCCCGCCCATGGACGGCCGGAAGCCACAGAGCAGCTGGTCGCTCCCGCACTGCACGCACGAATCGAGTTCGGGCAGGTAGCCGAGCGCCATGAGGAGCTTCAGGCGAGTGGAAAGCACCACCTTGGCTGCCGTGGGCCGGTCTTCCGCGGTAGACAGCCGGCCGACGCCGCGCACGAGGAGATTGAACGACGAGGGGCTCTCTTCCTCCTCCGGGAAGAGACGGCGCAGTGACTCGAAGAGCCGCCCTCCCTCCTCCATCCTCAGCAACGACTCACGCATGCCCTGGAAGCTGCGGATGGTCTCGACGCCCGTCACCGTGTAGAGGCTGCCGCTCCCGGAATACAGCATCACGTGCACCAGGCTGAAGGGCTCCAACCTTCCCCCGATGCGTGATCTCGTGCGCCGAACCCCCTTAGCCACGGCCGAGAGGCGACCGCGCTCCTTGGTGTAGAAGGTGACGATGCGGTCGGCCTCCCGCAGGCGGATCGACCCCATCACGAGGGCGTCGGTCTTGAGGTAGCGCTCGTGCTTCACCGCAACAACCTCGAAGCGACGCCCCGGGTCACCCCCGCTCGGCGCCGAAGGTCTCGATAATGGACACGCCCTGCGACGTTCCGATGCGGGCCGCGCCTGCGTTGATCATCATCTCGGCGTCGTCGGCGGTGCGAATGCCGCCGGCGGCTTTCACTCCCACGTTCTCCGACAGCAGATCGCGGAAGAGTTCCACGTCTTTCGCCGTGGCCCCGCCCGGGCCCTTGCCCGTCGAAGTCTTGATGAAGTCGGCCCCCGAGTCTTCGATGATCTTGCAGGCCAGCCGCTTGAGCTTCTCGTCGAGATAGCACGCCTCGACGATCACCTTCACCAGCACCAGCCCCCGCCCGGCGTTCACGCTCTTCATGCGGACGGAACGCACGAGGCCGGCCAGCTCGTCGCGGACGTAGCGGAAGTCGCCGGACAGCATCGCGGGGATGTTCATCACGACGTCGAGTTCGTCCGCGCCCGCGGCCACGGCGTTCTCGGCAGACATGATCTTCGCCCGCTGGGTGTCGGCGCCGTAGGGGAAGGAGATCACCGTGCCCACCTTGACATCGCGACCCCGCACCAGCTTCTTGGCGTGGGGAACGAAGTACGGGAACACGCACACCGAGGCAAAATGGTGCTCGCCGGCATCGAGGCAGAGCTTCTCCACATCGGCTAGGGTTGCCGTTGGATCGAGAAGCGTGCTATCGATGGTCTTCGCCAGTTCTTCGACTCTCACGTGCCCTCCCTCTTGGCAGGGTAAAGGTTCAGTTGTCCGGCATCTCACTTGTCCCGCGTCCAGCCGTCGTCACCGGGACGGGGCATACATGATACACCCCGGTGCAAGTGCCCCGGCGGCGTCCCGCCGTTCAAGCGTCGGCTCGACCGTCTTCAGACCCGCCCCTCCCGCGCCGGGAGGGAGTCAGAGCCCCAGACCATCCAGCATGCGACCGTCCCGGCGCCAATGCTTGCGCACCTTGACCACGAGATCGAGGTACACGCGAGAGCCGAGCAGCCACTCGATCTCCTTGCGCGCCTCCACGCCCACCTGTTTGATGACGGCGCCACCTCGGCCCAATACGATTGGCTTCTGGGAGTCCCGCTCCACGTAGATCGCCGCGCGGATGTAGAGAAGGTCGCTCTCTTCGCGGGGCACCATTTCGAGCACCTCCACGGCCAGTGCGTGAGGGATCTCCTCCTCCATGACCGCAATCAGCTTCTCCCGGATGAACTCGGCCGCCAACGCCTCTTCCGGTTGATCGGTGACGACCCCAGGGGGGAAGTAGCGCGGACCCTCGGGCAGAACGGCCACCAACCGCTCCATGAGTTCCGGCACGCCGTCGCCCTGCAGCGCGCTCACCCTTCGGATTTCCGCACCCGGCACGAGTTCGGCGATCTCCTCCTCAAGCCGGCCCTGTCGATCTCGAGGCGCCAGATCGCTCTTGTTGACCGCGACCACCTTCGGCACCGAAGACATGGCAAGTGCCCGCGCGATGAAGCGATCGCCGCGGCCGAGTCGCTCGCCTCCGTCGAGGAGAAAGAGCACAGCATCGACCTCGGAGATGGTCGTCTCCACCAGATTCTGCATGCGCTGCGTGAGAGCGTCGCGGGGCTTCTGGAAGCCCGGGATGTCGATCAATACCAGCTGGAATGCGTCCCCGGATAGAACACCGGCCACGCGATGGCGCGTGGTCTGCGGCTTGCTGGCGGTGATGCTCACCTTTCGCCCCAGCGCGCGGTTCACGAGAGTCGACTTCCCTACGTTGGGCCGTCCCACGAGCGCGACGAACCCGGAGCGGAAGCCCGCGGGAGTGGAGAACGGGTCGTTCACGGGTGGCGGGGAGGTCTCACGTGGCGGGGAGGTCTCACGTGGCGGGGAGGTCTCACGTGGCGGGGAGGTCTCACGTGGCGGAGAGGTCTCACGTGGCGGAGAGGCGTCAGGCATGGCGTCCGACCTCGTTCTTCTCGGGGTCCGAGTCCCACCGCAGCAGATAGCGGTCCTCACCGGGGCCGTAGAAATCGACTATCTCCTCGACGACCCTGAATCCGAAGCTCAGGTAGAGGTCGAGTGCCGCCCGGTTCGAGGGAGACACCGACATCACGATGCCCGACCCATCCACCCGCAGCACCTCGTCCATGACGCCGCGCAACAGCTCTCGCCCGAACCCTTGACCCTGCCAGCCGGGGCGGATATAGAAACCGAAGATCCAGAACGTGCCGGGTTCGTCCCAGGTGCGGAGCAGCTGGCATGAACCCACCACGACGCCGTCCACCTGGCCCAGGAACACCGCACCCGCCCGCGACACCACCCCGATATCGAAGGAGCGGAGCCCGGTGTGGCCGAAAGCCTCCTCGTCGTACGCGGCCAACTCGTCGAGCTCGGCGAGCCTGGGCCTCTCGAGCCGCACCAGTTCGAGGGAACCCATCTAGCCCGTCTCCAGACTGAACGCCAAGGGCAGAAGCTCTCCGATCGGTGTAGCCCGCCACGCGCCGTCCACGGGGAAGATCACCAGCACCTCTGCGCCGAACTCGGCGAGGAACTGGCGGCACATGCCGCAGGGCGTGAGGGTCGCCACTCGCTCTTCGGCCGAAGCCACGGCGATCGCCACTACCTGAGTCTCTCCTTCGGCCACCGCCGTGCCCACGGCGTTCCGCTCCGCGCACAGCCCCACCGGATAGCTGGAATTCTCCACGTTACAGCCCACGTGCACGCGCCCGCTGCCCCCGAGGACGGCGGCACCCACAGGATATCGCGAATAGGGCACGTACGCTCGCGCCGCCGCCGCACGTGCGGCCTCGACAAGACGCTTCTGGTCCTCGGTCAATCCCGCCGAGCTCACATCAGACCGCCCTTCTCCGACTCCATCTTCGCCGTCACCACGCGTTCCAGCCCTTAGAACCACAGCTGGAACACGACGGTCACCAGAAGTATGCCCAGTATTCCGCCAAGAACCACCTCAAGGGTGTCGTGGATGCCCGCCTGCACGCGCGTCTGCGCGGTGAGCAGGGCCATCAACAGGGCAACCACGCTCACGAGCACACCGTATGGTTGTCCAACCGAAAGGAAGGTGACCGCAGTCCAGCCGCCGAACGCCACGGCGGCGTGGCCCGACGGAAGCCCACCAGATAAGGGTCGCCCTCGGCCCATGGCTGCCTTGAGTACGATCACCAGCAGCACCGTCACCAGAAGAGCGATGAAGGTAAGGTGGGTGGGGGACCGGCGCACGCTCGAGAGCACGTTCTCCGTGAGGTGCGCCGCCTCGTCCGCGAACACGAGATACGCCACCACGATGGAGTTCACGGCGGCTACGAGCACCGCTCCGGCCGCGACGTCCTTGGCTATCTTCGCTTTCGGATCGAACGAACTCGTCACCATGTCGATGGTGGCCTCTATCGCCGTGTTCAGCATCTCGGCGATCATGACGAACGCGATCGCCACCAGCACCGCGATCAACTCGAGCCGAGTGATGTCGAAGAACAGGCTCCCGAGGAGCACGAGCACCGCGAGGGACACGTGTATGCGCATATTCCTCTGATGTCGGAACACGTGCACAAGCCCCTCGAAGGCATGGTTGAAACTCTGGAGCAGCGTGCCTCCCTGCCGACCCGACGGGTCCACAGAGTTCACGGAGCGGAGACGAGAGGCGGCGCATCCCATCCGGGATCGCCCAAGAGCTCCGCTTCACGCGACCGCTGCTCGCCCTGATCTACCTCGTGGTCGTAGTCGAGAAGGTGGAGCGTACCGTGCACCACGAGCCGCCGCATCTCCTCAGCCAAGGAGATGCCTTCCTCCGCGGCATTGCGCTCGGCGACAGCCGGACAGACCACTATGTCTCCGAGATGGAGCGCGAGTCCTTCCTCGGGCTCGGGCCAGTCGAAGTCATCGTCGGGTCCACCTGGAAAGGAGAGCACATCGGTGGCTCCGTCGAACGACCGGTAGGTCTTGTTCAACTCGGCCATGGCGGCTTCCTCGACGAAGGCAAGAGCCACTTCCCCAGAAGACACCGATTCTCGTTCGAGTACGAACATCACGGCACGCGCGGCGGCCTCCTCGTCGATCGGTACCCCGGTCTCGTTGATCACCTCCACGCCAACCCTCAGGCCGTTGTCGGCGGAGTCGGTCACGAGTCGTCGGGAATGCGCTCTTCGCCGTCCGAAGGAGGCGGCGCAGGAGCGAGGGGGAACTTTCGCACCCGCGCGGACCGGGCGCCGCCGCCCAACACCGTGCCCCCGCCTCCCGCAACGGCCCGCGGGAGCCGACTCTCGTGGCCCGCTCCCTCCTTCGGATACTCGATGCGATGCCCGGCCAGCCCGCGCAGGCCGTTCTCGAAGACCTCTTGGATCTTATGAAGGTCGCCGAAAGTGAGCTGCGAACGATCGAGCTGGCCGTCGTCCACCTTCTGCTTGAAGATCTCGCGAATCAGCCCCTGCATCTTCTTCTCGGTGGGCTCCCTGAGCGCTTTCGCGGCGGCCTCGACACTGTCGGCCAGCATGATGATGGCCGCCTCAGGCGACGTGGGCTTCTCCTGCTCGTAGCGGTAGGACTCCTCAGTCACATCGCCGCCCGCGGACTCCTTGGCCTTGTGGTAGAAGTAGGAGAGCACCGAGGTGCCGTGGTGCTGGCGGATGATGTCGAGGACCGGCGCCGGGAGACCGTACTTCCTCGCGAGATCCTCGCCGTCCTTCACGTGCGCCGTGATGGCCAGCTTCGAGAGATTGGGGTTCATCTTGTCGTGCGGATTGCTGATGTGCAGCTGGTTCTCGATGAAGTACTCGGGACGCAGGGTCTTGCCTATGTCGTGGTAGTAGGCGCCTACGCGGGCCAGGAGGGGGTCGGCGCCGATGGCCTCGGCGGCCGACTCGGCGAGGTTGCCCATCAAGATGCTGTGGTTGTAGGTGCCGGGAGCCACCTGCATGAGCTTTCGAAGCAGGGGCTGCGCCGGATTCGCAAGCTCCAGCAATCGCAGCGGTGTGCTCAGGTTGAACAGCGGTTCGTAGATCATGAGCACGATTACGGTGATCACCATACTGAGCACACCGTTCCCCAGGCCCCAGAGGCTGGCTCGCAGGGCATCGAGTACGGGCGCCTCGCGGAGCATCTCCGCCGCGAACACGGCGGCGCCCGCCACCACGGCGACGAGCGCGCCCGCCGACAGGAGCTCGCTGCGCTGAGCGAGGTGCGACACGGGGTAGAGCGAGAAGACGGCGGTGATGAGCGCCACCAGCACGTAGCCGAAGTCCACACCGGTCATCAGGCCGATGTTCAGCGCCTGCAGCGACACCAGCAACAGGGCGGTGCGCGGCTTGGTGATGATCGACGTGATCATGGCCATCGCCGCCAGCGGCACCAGGTACGGTGAGAGAGGCGGTATCACCACGATGCGCGCCATGAGGGCGAACAGCACGATCAACGTGGTCAGGGCCAGCATGAGGGTGTTGTTCTCGAGGACGGGCCGGTTAGTGCGGGTGAGCAACCCAGCCAGCACCAGCAGCTGAAGGACCACCACGATGAACGAACCCAGCCAGATCTCCCAACCGAGACTCTTGCCCTGGAGCCCCAGAGCCTGGAGCGCGAGCATCTTCTGAGCGGTTATTGCGTCTCCGGGTTGGATGATCCGCTCGCCCTTCAGCACCGAGATGGTCACCGGCGCCACTTCCTGCATGGATTGATCGCGACGGGCGCGGGTGGCCTCGTCGTCGTACACCTGGTTCGGTCGCAGGTATGCCGACGCCACCTCCAGCACCGCGGTCTGATACTCCGACCCCCCGGAAAGCGGCTGCACCTGCACCCGCAACTTCTCTCGGACGCTGTCGAGGTCGACCTGCGTCACGCTCCCGGCATAGAGCACCCTCAGCACGTTCGAGATATCCGCCTGAAGACGTTGCACGGTCTCCGGTGTGGCCTCCAACACGAAGACGAGGGTATCGTCGGACACGGTCGCCGGCACCTCCTGCCGGAGACGGGCGCGGGCCAAGCCGATGTTGACCAGTGGTTCGGTCGACTCGGTCACGTCGACCTGATCCCCCAGGTCGAGAGTCCCGGTGGTGCTCGATCCGGGAGGGACCGTGGTGGTGGGAGCAAGAGCGCTCTTGGCCATCACGGCGGCCTCGAAGAGCCCGTTCACGTCGGCGACCACGGAGGAGAGCGCGGTGGGGTTCACGCTGTACACCGGCTGCACGAGCGTGGAGACCTGTCGACGCAACTCCTCGGTAGCTTCCCGGTCCTCGAAGATCACGGACCGAGGGGCCACCACCTCCTCTTCCGAGATCTCCCCCGCCTCGAAATGATGACGGCTGGGCAGATAGTTCGACGAGATCACGAGGGTGAGGACCACGGCCAGGACGGCCATGAGAGTCAGCCCGAAACGGCGTGAGTCTCGGGCGTCGATGCGCTCGCGCGTCTCGGCCAGCCGCTCGTTGATGGTATAGCGAAGACTCATTGGCCCGATCGCTCGATCTAGATGGCCCGGCGACGGGTGTTGGCGTCGTTCTTGACGCGACCCTTGCCGCCACGGCGCTTCTCTACATACGTTGTGTATGCGTTGACGATGTCCTGCACGAGCTTGTGCCGCACCACGTCGTGTCCGTCGAAGGTGATGAAGCCGATATCTCGCATGCCGCCGAGGATCTCACCGACGGTCGCGAGGCCGGAGTACTGCTCCTTGGGAAGGTCGATCTGAGTCACGTCTCCCGTGACCACCATGCGCGAACCGAAGCCGAGACGCGTCAGGAACATCTGCATCTGTTGTGGAGTCGTGTTCTGCGCCTCGTCGAGGATGATGAAGGCGTCGTTCAGCGTGCGCCCCCGCATGTAAGCCAGGGGAGCCACCTCGATCGACCCCTTGTCGAGGTGCTCGGCCAGTGTGTCGGCGTCCATCATGTCGTACAGGGCATCGAAGAGGGGGCGCAGATACGGGTCGACCTTGTCCATCAAACCGCCCGGCAAGAAGCCCAGCTTCTCGCCCGCCTCTACCGCCGGTCGCGTGAGGATGATGCGGGCCACGTTGTTCGTGAGTAACGCGGAGACCGCGGCGGCCATGGCCAGGTAGGTCTTGCCCGTACCGGCCGGACCGATGCCGAACGTGACGGTGTTCGACCGTATCGCATCGATGTAGGCCTTCTGATTGACGGTCTTCGGGGCGATGCGCCGCCCGCGATGCTCGAGGATCACGTCACCCACGATGTGGGTGAGTCGTCCCTTCCCACCGTTCTCCCGAAGCCCGAGCGACGCCGCCAGTTCGAGCGTCGCCTTGTCGAGCGGGTTGCCGGATTCCAGGAGCGCAAGCATCTCGATGATCAGCTCGGACGTACGCTCCACTTCCTGCTCCGTGCCCTTGATGGTGAGCTGGTTCCCCCGCAGAGCAAGATCGCAGTCGAGCAGACGCTCGAGCATGCGCAGGTTCGCGTCGGTCTCGCCCACGAGGAGGGCGGCGTGATCGTTATCGAGGTCGAGCACTATCTTGGCCACGTGATGACTATCTCCGTTATGGGTTGATGCCCCACTCGGCCGGCCACTCACACCCGGCGGTCGAACCGTCACCCGGGTTCGAGCGCCCGCCGGTCGCGCGCCGACAGCGGGATGGCGCCGGCTAGCCAGACAACCGCTCCTTGACGATCTGCGAGGCGATCTTGCCGTCCGCGCGCCCGCCCGCCTCCCTCATGACCACGGCCATGACCGCGCCCATTTCCTTCGGAGTAGACGCTCCCGTCTCCTGGATGATGCGGTCCACGAGAGCCGTCAGTTCAGCTTGGTCGATCTGCCTCGGGAGCAACTCTTCGATCAGGCCGGCCGCGTACTCCTCACCGGCGACAAGATCTTCCCGACCGCCGGCGCGGAACGCCTCGATCGACTCAAGCCGGCGCTTGCGCTCTTTGCGCAGCACCTTCAACTCCTCCTCGGCATCGAGTTCGTGGCCGGAGTCCTTGGCGGCGAGCTGGATCTCGCTCACCAACATGCGCAGCACCCGTACCTCCTGCTTGCGCCCGCCCTTGAGGGAGTCGTTCACCCTTGCTTGGAGCAGGGAGAGGGTGCTCAAACCAGCTCGCCGAGCCTCTCGCCGCCCAGGACGTGTAGGTGCAGGTGATCTACGACCTGGCCTCCGTCGCTGCCGACGTTCGTGATCACTCGGTAGCCGGACTCCCTGATGCCGAGCACGCCCGCCACCCGCACGGTGAAAGCCAGGAGGCGTTGCCCCTCACCGTCGGACCACACCGGTACGTCGTCCAAGGAGCCCAGGTGCTCGCGAGGCATCACCAGCACGTGCTGGGCCGCCTGCGGATAGATGTCGCGTATCGCCAAGAACTCCTTGTCCTCGAGGACGAGTGAGCTTGGGATCTCGCCACGGATGATCTTGCAGAACACGCAGTCGTCCATAACCCGGTAAGTATACTACCAATCTGAGAGGAATCCGCGGGTGAGAGCGCCCGCCACGGGGCCGGCGGTCTCCGTACGAAGCACCCTGCGCCCAAGATGCGCGGGTCGGACTCCCCCTTGTGCGAGCATCTTCACCTCGTCATCGCTCCAGCCGCCTTCCGGCCCCACCCAGAGCGCCACACGCGCGGGCGGCGTGCCATGCTCGCGCCCCCCATGCGAGAGTTCCACGTCGCCCTCGAGCACCACCTTCAGGTACTCCGGGGCCCCCGTGTCAAGCACGATCGAGGCCCACCCTTCCACTTGTAGCAACCGCAGAGCGAGATGTAGCCGCTCGGCCACACGCACCTGCGGCACCGCACGTTGCTTGCTCTGCTTGGCGGCCTCCCGCGCGATCGCGCACCACCGCTCCAGACGGGCCTCGATTCGTTTCACCGGTATGTCCGGCGAAGCGGTCGCCGGGACGATCAAGAACGAATCCACCCCCACTTCCGTGCCCTTCTCGACGATCTCGTCGATCTTCCGGGGTTGGCAGAGGCCCTGCACCAACATGATCTCGAGGCGCGCGGGCATCGATCCCGACTCCACCGCCGTCACCCGCACTGTCACCACCGGGTCGACGGCCTCGACGACCCCCTCGGTCACCACTCTCGACGCCGGGAACACCAGTTCGACCATGTCTCCGACCCGAGCACGCAGGACGGTGCGGGCGTGATGGGCGTCCGCCAAAGGCAGTTCCACGATTCGACCAGGAGACGGCTGCGAGGATGAGCCGGGCGGTATTCCGGAGGGCTCGTCGATGAAGAACCGTGGTCGCACGGCCGTCCTCCTGTGCTGTGAGCGGGCCGGGAGACCGGCGTCGTCGCGCTAGCGCTGTCCGGCCAGGGAGAGCGCCTTCTCCAGGGCCTCGTCCACGTCTTCGGTGACCGGATCGTCCGGAGCGACCACGTCGGGTGCGATGCCCTGGTTGTTGATGTCGACGCCCGCCGGCGTGAAGTACACCGCGGTGGTCACCTTGAGCGCGCTGCCGTCGCTCAACGAGAGGATCGTCTGAACGAGCCCCTTCCCGAAGGTGGTCTCACCCACCAGTGTGCCCCGGCCGGTATCCTTCACCGCCCCGGCAACGATCTCTGATGCGCTCGCCGAGAAGCCGTCTATCAAGACAAAGAGCGGCACGTCGGTACTGATCGCACCTCCACGCGCTTCGTACTCTTGGCGCGGAGAATGCAGGCCTTCGGTGGTGACGATCACCCCCTCCGGCACGAAGATGCTGGCCACGTCGACGGCTTCGTTGAGCAGTCCGCCACCGTTGTGGCGAAGGTCGAGGATGATCGCGCTCGCTCCGTTCTCTTCCACCGCCCGCTTCACCGCGTCGCGCAGGCGCTGAGCGGAGTCCTCGGAGAAAGTGACGAAACGGATATGTTCGATCTTCCGGCCCCCGGACGTAAGAGTCTCCGATTCCAGGACAGGCACCACTATGCTGCGGCGCACCAAGACCAGTTCTTCGGTCGTGCCTCCCTCCGGCAGGTGCGGCTCGACGCCCGCTTCATCCGCCGGCGACCGAGATCCGGGGGGCACGTGGTACACCTTCAGGGTGACCTCGGTGCCCTCCTCGCCCTTGATGCGTGACACGACCTCGTCGAGATCCTGACCCTCAGTGTCCACGCCGTCAACAGCCAGGATGATGTCACCCGACCCCAGACCGGCTTTGGCCGCCGGCGTGTCTTTGAAGGTGGAGACTACCGTGACGTACCCGTTCAGCATCTCCACGGTCATGCCCACACCCGAGTAGGAGCCGTTGGTGCGTTCCTTGAACCCCTCGTACTGCTCGGGATCAAGGTAGTTCGTGTAGTCATCCTCGAGCCCCGACAGCATGCCCTTGATGGAGTCGTCGATCAGCTCATCGGTCTCGATAGGCCGGTAGAACGACGACCGCAGCTGATCGAGAACCTCTTCTTGAAGGGGGAACGAATCCTCGGGCCCCAGCAGGACCTCGGCGACCGAAGCCGGCAGCGCGGTGCGTAGGACGTTCCTCGACACCGCATGGGATCCCAGCACCACCCCCGCCGCCACGAGGAGCGCGAGCAGCGCCCACACCACGACCACGACGATCGTACTCTTCAGAAGTCGTGCCACCGCCCGCTGCCCTTACAGGTACGACATCGGGTCGACCGGCGCTCCGTTCACGCGCACCTCGAAGTGCAGATGCGGGCCGGTGGAGTAGCCCGTGCTGCCCACCTTGCCTATCACGTCGCCCTGCTGCACCGCCTTGCCCACGGTCACGAGGATCGCCGACTGGTGGGCGTAGAGCGTGGTGATGCTACCGCCATGGGAGATGACCACAGTTTGTCCGTAGCCTCCTCGCCAACCGGCTTGGATCACGACACCACTGTCGGCGGCTTTGATGGGCGTGCCGGAGGACGCACCGATGTCGATGCCGGTGTGCATCTTCTTCACCTTGAAGATGGGATGGATGCGATAGCCGAAGGGGGAGCTGTACCGTCCGTTCACCGGCCAGATGAACTGACCGGTGCCGACGACGCTCTGGTTGACGCCCGCCGAGAGCTTCTGGATCTCTTCCCGAAGGGCGCTGGACTCCTTCTCGAGTGCGGCCTCCTGCTTCTCCCAGGCCGCCAGGTCGCGCTCGGCCTGCGCCACCACCTCGCGCTTGGTCGAGCGGGCTGAGGCCACCTGAGCAACCTTGGCCTCTTGGTCCTCGACGAGCCCCTCGAGTCGAGTGGTCTGAGCCCTCTGATCGCGCTCGATCTCGGAGACCTGCGCTTCTTCGGATTCGAGGGCCTTCCGTTCGGCGTCGACCTCGGCGCGGAGATCACGCACCTGGCGCAGGATCACTCCGTCTTGCTCGACTATGAACGAAAGGAAGTCTACGCGGGTAACAAGATCCGTGAGTCTGGACGAAGTGAACAGCACCTCGAGGTAGTCGAGGCCGCCGTTCTTGTAGATGTTGACCGCGCGTCGATCGAGACTCCGCTGGGCCACGACCAGATCGGCCTCGGCCTTACTCAGCCGGGCGCGAGTCTCAACGAGGGCCGCCCCGAGGCGGGTGAGTTCGGCCCGGGTCTCCTCCAGACGAGCCGCCGCGGCGTCGTGCGCGGCGGTGATCGCGGCAAGCTCGTTCTCGAGCCCGTCGATGCGCTGGTCGAGCGAGGCGATGTCGTCGAGGGCCTCGCTGCGTATCTCCTCGGCCTTCTCGATCTCCTCGCGCGCGCGCTGAAGCTCGTTCTGCGTCGCGCCGAGCTCTTCGTTCAGCTCGGCCTTCGTCTTCGCCTCAGCGATGGCGAGGGCGTCCCATGCGCCGCCCACGCCCTGAGGGATGGGAGTGGCGGCCGCCACGAGCAGCGCGAGCGACGAAGCGGCCAGCAACACCAGCACACGCAGTCCCGACGGCATCGCTGCCGCCCGCTTGACGCGGTACCTAGACGTTGAGGAACCTCCTCAGGCCGAGCCCCGAGCCGATGGCTCCGATGAGGGCCCCGACTCCAAGAAGCACCAACGCTGTCTGTAACGAAGAGACCGCGTCGTACGGAACGGTGAGGAACACCAGGTTCTCTCGGATCCGATCCATGACGAAATCGGTGCCCAGCAAAACCAGCACCACGGCCAGTATCGCTCCCACGAGCCCGACCGTGAGTCCCTCGATGATGAACGGCCAACGGATGAACCAGTTGGTGGCGCCCACGAGCTTCATGATCTCCACCTCACGCCGGCGGGCGTAGATGGAGAGCCGGATGGTATTCGAGATGAGCAGGATCGAGACGGCTCCGAGCAACACGACGAACACAGCCGAGATGTTGCGGATCACGGAGGTCACACTGAAGATGCGCTCGGCGATCTCCTTCCCGTATCTCACCTCGTCCACGATCGGACGCCCCTCGAAGCGCTGCGCCACCACGGCGACCTCTTCAGGGTTCTTCAGCGAGACCTCGAAGGAGGCCGGCAACGGGTTGGCCGGGAGGTCCTTGATGAGCTCCTCGTGCTCCTTCAGGTCTTCCTTTAGGCGCTTGAGGGCCTCGTCCTTGCTGATGAACTGCGAGTCCTTCACCTCCACCATCTCGACGATCTCCTTCTGCATCGCCTCGATGTCGTCGGCCGAAGCCGTGTCCTTCAGATAGACGCTGATCTCGACCTTCTGCTCGACGTCTTTCAGAACGGCGTTGATGTTGTACACGAACACCATCACGACCCCGAGCAGGAACATGCTCAGGAAGACCGTGACCACGGCTGCGATGGTCATGAAGTAGTTGCGCCAGAGCGAGCGGAACGCCTCTGTGAGGAAGAAACTAACTCTCCCCATAACCGCCCCTCAGCTGGTCGCGCACTACCCGACCCTGTTCGAGTGCGATCACGCGGCGTCGCATCTTGTCTACCATCTCCCGGTCGTGCGTGGCCATGACCACGGTCGTGCCGGTCTTGTTGATGCGGTAGAGCAGCTGCATGATGCCCGTGGAAGTCTCGGGGTCGAGGTTCCCCGTGGGCTCGTCGGCGATCAACAACGGCGGGTGATTGGCGAACGCGCGCGCGATGGAGACCCGCTGCTGCTCACCGCCGGAGAGCTCGTGCGGATAATTGTTCGTCTTGTGCCCGAGGCCCACGAGGTTGAGGATCTCGTCGACAGTGCGGCGCGCCGAGGCGGAGCCGTTCCCCGTGACCTGCAGCGCGTAGAACACGTTGTCGGCGACCGTCTTGTTGGGAAGGAGCTTGAAGTCCTGGAACACGCAACCGATGTTGCGGCGCAGGTACGGCACCTTCCAGCGTCGCAGTGTGCTGAGATCGCGGCCGCCGACGATGATGCGCCCGCGGTCGGGCTCGAGTTCCTTGATGAGAAGACGGATGAACGTCGACTTGCCCGATCCCGACGCTCCCACCAGGAACACGAACTCCCCCTTCTCGATATGCAGGCTCACCGACTCGAGCCCGATCGTGTCCGGGGGATAGATCTTGGTTACTTCTTCGAGCTTTATCACGTGTGTGTAGCTACCTCCTGACGCGGGCCCGATCTACCGGACCATCGGTATACCAGGCATGCCAGACAATATTCTCGACCGAAGCCCCAGAATCCTTGAATCTGGGGCACATACAAGGCGAAGGTCCAAACCGCGACCGGTCGCACGACTCCCAGCTCTGCCCGATCGCTAAGCGGAGTCGTCCGCTCCCACGCGCCCGGAAGAGCGCTGGAGCAGGTACTCGTGGATGAAGTCGTCTATGTCACCGTTCAATACTCCCTCGACGTTGCCTTTCTCGAGGTTGGTGCGATGGTCTTTCGCCAGAGTGTACGGCGCCAGGACATACGAGCGGATCTGGCTACCCCAGCCTATCTCCTTCTGCTCGCCCTTCTCACGCGCCATCTCCTGCTCCCGTTTCTCGTGCTCGAGGAGTAGCAGGCGGCCGCGCAACATGCGCATCGCCGTCTCGCGGTTCTGGATCTGAGAGCGCTCGTTCTGACACTGCACGACCGTCTTGGTGGGAACGTGCGTTATGCGCACGGCGGAGTCGGTCTTGTTGACGTGCTGGCCGCCCGCCCCCGACGCTCGGTAGGTCTCCACCCGCAGATCCTTCTCATCGATCTCTACCTGCACCTCTTCATCGACCACGGGCGTCACGTCCAAGGAGGCGAACGAAGTGTGGCGGCGGCTCGCCGCGTCGAATGGCGATATGCGCACCAGCCGGTGCACACCGCGCTCCGCCGCGAGGAGGCCGTACGCGTTCTCACCGCTCACCGTGACCGTCGCGCTCTTGATGCCGGCTTCATCACCCTCGGTGACCTCGTTGATCTCTAGCTCGAAGCCCCGAGTCTGCGCCCAGCGCATATACATGCGCAGGAGCATCTCCGCCCAGTCCTGGCTCTCGGTGCCTCCGGCTCCTGGGTGGATGTTCATGATGGCGTCGCCGGCATCGAACTCGCCGTTGAACAGGCGCCGCTCTTCGAAAGCGTCGAGCGTACGACGTATCTGCGTGGCCACTCTCTCCAGTTCAGCGGAGTTGTGAGGAGACAGCTCACCGTCTCCGTCTTCTTCGAGAGCCAACTCCACGATCACCTCGAGGTCGTCGGTGAGCGTCGCGAGCGCCTCATACTGCTCGAGGCGGCCCTTCGTGCGACTGTACTCGGTCGCGGCCTTCTGGGCCCGGGACTGGTCATCCCAGAACCCGGGAGCGCGCATGCCCTCCTCGAGGGAGGCTATGCGCGCCTTGAGTGCGACCGGGTCAAAGGTAATCCCTTACCCACGCGAGTTTATCCCTGAATTCGGGGATCCGCTCCTGATACGCGGCGGCCGTAGCCGCCTGGATATGTGTCTTCTCGGTCATGCGAAGGGGAAGTATAGCCCAGAGGTGTGAGGAAGGTGTAAGGACTGCGCGAGCGGAGTCAGCGCTCCGAACAGATTCCCGGGCGCCTCGATGCGTGCCTCGGGGCGTCTCGGGGGCGCCTCCACGTGCCTCAGGCGGCTCCGTGGCACTTCTTGTACTTCTTGCCGCTCCCACACGGGCACGGGTCGTTCCGTCCCACCTTGTCCACCTGCCGCGGAGCGGTCACGCCGGCTCCCGCGCGCTGGGCGTGCTGGAACGCGCGTGCCGACTCGTCCCCACCCTGCCCGCCGAGCCCCGCGACTCCCACGAACCCGCCGCCGGTCAGGCCCTCGTCCCCGGCCGAGTACGAGAGGTCCGCCTGTCGTGAAGCGTCCGCAGACTCCCTCTTCACCTGGATACGGAACAGAAGGCGCACGAAGTCGTCCTGGATGGCCGTCATCATCGACTGGAACATCGCAAAACCCTCGGATTTGTACTCGACCAAGGGGTCCTTCTGCGCCAAGGCCCTGAGGCCGATGCCCTCGCGTAGGTAGTCCATCTCGTACAGGTGGTCGCGCCACCGCGAATCGATGGTGCGCAACAACACCCAGCGCTCGAGCTCCCGCATGTCGTCGGCGCCGACAATCTGTTCCTTGGCCCGATAGGACTCGAGCGCGTCCTCGACGAACCGGTCGGCGAGCTCCTCCGCCTCGAGGTCTTCGACATCGCCGAGATCCTCCGGTCCGAACGACGCCGGGAACAGGGCCTTCATGAAGGTGAAGAGCTCCGGTATGTCCCACTGCTCGGCATACCGGCCCTCGGCGGTGAACTGCTCCACCTGGGCACGCACGACCCTCTCTACGATCTCCTCGACATCGCCGCGGAGGTCCTGCCCCTCGAGGATGCGGTTCCGCTGCGCGTAGATCACCTCGCGTTGCTTGTTCATGACGTCGTCGTACTCGAGCACTCGCTTCCTGATCTGGAAGTTCTGCTCCTCCACACGCTTCTGCGCGTTCTCCACGGAGCGGCTGATCATGCCCGCCTCGATGGGCACGTCGTCCTCGATGCCGAGCCGGTCCATCAGGCTGTGCACTCGGTCGCCCCCGAACAGCCGCATGAGCTCGTCTTCGAGGCTGATGTAGAAGCGGCTGGCCCCCGGATCGCCCTGGCGGCCAGACCGCCCGCGGAGCTGGTTGTCGATGCGCCGCGACTCGTGCCGCTCGGTACCCAGGATGTAGAGGCCTCCGACGTCGACCACGCCGTCGCCCAGCTTGATGTCGGTGCCGCGGCCGGCCATGTTGGTGGCGATGGTAATGCTGCCTTTCTGACCGGCCTGCGCAACGATGGCGGCCTCCCGCGCATGGTGCTTGGCGTTCAGCACCTCGTGCGGAACGCCGTGCCTCGTGAGCGCGGCGGAGAGGAGTTCGGACGCTTCCACGGAGATGCTGCCCACCAGCACCGGTTGCCCGACCTCGTAGCACTCGGCCACGTCATCCACGACCGCCTTGACCTTTGCCGCGTAGGTCTTGTAGATCAGGTCGTTGCGGTCATCCCGGACCATGGGCATGTTGGTGGGGGTCACCAACACCTCCATGCCGTAGATCTCGCGGAACTCGTCTGCTTCGGTGGCGGCGGTACCAGTCATGCCTGAGATCTTCTCGTACATGCGGAAATAGTTCTGCAGGGTGATGGTCGCGAGGGTCTGGTTCTCTTCCCTCGTCTTCACCCCCTCCTTGGCCTCGATGGCCTGGTGCAGGCCTTCCGAGTAGCGGCGCCCCTCGAGGATGCGGCCGGTGTACTCGTCGATGATCTTCACTTCGCCGTCCTGCACGAGGTAATCCACGTCGCGCCTATAGAGAGCCTGAGCCCGCAGGCTCTGCATGAGGTGGTTCACCATCTGCCCGGAGTGGTCTTCGTAGAGGTTGTCGATGCCGAGGAGCTGCTCGACCTTGGCGACGCCCTCTTCCGTGGGTGCCACGGTACGCTTCTTCTCGTCGACCTCGTAGTCGAGACCTTCTCCAGCCTTGAGCTGCCGGGCTATGCGGGCGAAGTCCACGTAGGTCTTGGCCGCGTGCTCGCCGGGGCCCGAGATGATCAAGGGCGTTCGGGCTTCGTCGACGAGGATGGAATCGACTTCGTCGATGATGCAGAAGGAGTGCCCCCGCTGGACCCTCTGCTCGAGCGACAAGGCCATGTTGTCGCGAAGGTAGTCGAAGCCGAACTCGGTGTTCGTGCCGTAGACCACATCGCAGCGGTACGCTGCAGCCCGGTCGACGGGGCTCATCGAGTTCTGAAGGGTCCCCACGGTCAGGCCGAGAGCCTCGTAGACCGGGCCCATCCAGGCGGCGTCACGGCCGGCGAGGTAGTCGTTCACCGTGACGATGTGCACCGGCGCCCCCGCGAGGGCGTTCAGATAGGCGGGCATGGTGGCGACGAGCGTCTTGCCTTCGCCCGTCTTCATCTCGGCGATCGCCCCGCTGTGCAGGATCGACGCCCCGAGCACCTGCACGTCGAACGGCCGCATACCCACCGAGCGCCGCGCCGCTTCGCGGGCGACGGCGAAAGCCTCGGGCGTGAGGTCATCGAGATCCTCGCCGCGCGCGAACCTCTCGCGGAACTCCTCAGCCTTCGCGCGGATGCCCGAATCGTCGAGGGCAGCGATGTCCGGCTCGAAGCTCGACACCTGCACGACGACGGCCTCGTGGACCTTCATCTTCCTGCCCTCGCCGAAACGAAGGACCTTGTTGAAGAGCCCCATCGCGCGTCTAACTCTCTACCGGCCGAGACCGATCAGCGCTGAGGTTCGATGAGGCCGTAGTCGCCGTCACGGCGCCGGTAGACGACCGCGGTCTCCTGGGTCTCGCTGCTCGTGAATACGAAGAAGTCGTGGCCCACCAGGTCGAGCTGCATGGCGGCCTCCTCGGGAGTCATCGGCTTGACCATGAACTGCTTGGTCTTGACGATGCTCGGGAGCGCGCCGTGGTCGTCGTCATGCTCTTCCGCGTCGATCAGAGCGAGACCCTCATCTAGGAAAACCTGCTTGTGCCCGCCCTGCGTGCGGGCGATCAGCTTGCCGCGGTACTTCTTTACCTGACGCTCCAGCTTATCTGCCACCAGGTCGATAGAGGCGTACATGTCGCCCGACGCCTCACGACCCCTGATGACGGGGCCTTTGGTGTGGATGGTGGCTTCCGCCACCTGGTTGTCGGCGATGCTCGGATTCTTCTCCGCGGAAAGCTCCACGTCGCACCGCGCCTCGGCGGCGAGGTACTTCTGCAGACGACCGATCTTCTCCTCGGCATACGCAGTGAGGGAATCGGTCAGAGCTATGTTCCGTCCTTTGACCGTCAGGTTCACGCTGTCCTACTCCTTGGCCTACACGTTGGCTTGTCTGGGTGGCTCAGGCGTCGCACAGACCGCCGGGCACGGGTTCCGAACGGTGTAAGATACCACACCCTTTCCTCCTGGTCGGTGTGCTCCCGTTGAGCTGGGTTGCGCCGAAAACGGGTCCGAAGGCCGCGGGACGGCCAAGCCGGGTGACCGACTCTCGGGGCGCGGGTGGCCCCTTCTCGCGGCGCGGGTGACCGCCTCTCGGCGCGGGGGGACGACCAGGCCGGGTGACTGCCTGGCGGCGCGGGTGACCGCCTCTCGGTGACGAGAATTCAGTCTGCACGCTGCGGGAACCCAGCCGGGGTACGCCCGAACGTGAACACATCGACGGGGAGTCCGGTCGCACCGGTGATCACGCGGGTCACCTCAGCCACCGTCGCCCCCGTCGTGAAGACATCGTCCACCAGAACCACCCCCTCCGATCGGGCGAGCGCGTCGCACACGTGCGCGGAACTCTCCACGTCGGGCGACGGAGCAAACGCCCCGGTCAGATTCCGCGATCTACCTTCACGGTCGAGACCACGCTGATGACCGGTGCGGCGCGTCTTTGTGGCCAGCCGCACCGGCGGCGGCGCTCCCACCGACTGAGCCAAGCAGCAGGCCAAGACCTCAGCCTGGTTGTACCCCCGGGACCGACTGGTCGAAGCATGCGACGGCACCCAGGTGATCGCGACCGCGCCGTACTCGCCAACCAACGCGTCGAACTCGGCAGCCGCGAGCTCGGCGAGAAGCCGCCCGAGCACCCTCAGTCCGTCGTACTTGAAGCAAGAGACGAGCCGGCGCGCCGGTCCTTCGTGCAGGAACACGCTGCGGGCGGAGCGGTAGGTGGGCTCCTCGCCCACGCACGCCGCACACCAGCCCGGGCCGCCCGACCCGACGCCGGGATGGCCACAACGCCTACAGACCTCGGGACCCACCGGGACGAGGGCCGCCCGGCACTCGTCGCAGAGGTAGGTCTCGAACCGACCACAGCCCACGCATCGCGGAGGGAACACCGTCGCGAGCAGGGGATCCAGCACGCTGGTACGACACCACCCAAGAGCGTTGCGCGCGGACGACATGGCTCAACCCAACTCGGTCCCAGGTTCGGCGGTGGCGTCGCAAACGTCAGCGGTGGCTCGCACCCGGCAGCCTTCACCGAGTGCAGAGCGACGAACCCCGGCGCCACTTTCGAGACGCACACCCCGGGCGAGCAGGCTGTCTTCGAGTATGCTCCCGGGCCCGACGGCGCACTCCTCCCACAACACCGACCGCGTCACGCGACAGGAGGCGCCCACGCGCGCTCCGTCCCCGACGACCACGGGCCCCACAAGCTCCGCCCCGCTTTCGATCACGCAGCCGGAGCCGATGACGACCGGTCCGACGATGCGGGCATCCGGCGAGATCACCGAGGTCTCGCCCACCCAGACATCTCCATCGACGCGTCTCCCCGGCACGACCACTTCCACGCGGCCGGCAAGGACGTCGAAGTTCCCGTCGCGATAGGCCTCGAGGCTTCCGACATCGTTCCAATATCGGCCGGTCGTGTAGGCATGAAAGGGCACGCCCCCTTCGAGGAGGCCGGGGAACACCTGACGGCCGAAGTCATAGAACGTATCGGCGGGGATCAGATCGAATATCTCCGGCTCGAACACGTAGATGCCGCAATTGCACAGATCGGAGAGGGCGTCTTCGCGCGCGGGCTTCTCCTGGAAGCCGAGGACGCGGCGCGAGCCGTCCGTCACTACCACTCCGTACTCGGACGGATCGTCGACGCGCTTGGTCACGACGGTCGAGACGCCCCCCGATTCGCGGTGAGCCGCACGTACAGCGCCGAGATCGACGTCGGTGAGCGAATCGCCGCTCATGATGAGGCAGGTGCCGCCCCCGAGGAAGCTCTGGTTGTTCTTGACGCCGCCGGCGGTGCCCATCAACTCCTCTTCGAAGGAGTAGGCGATCGACATGCCCAGCGACGCACCGTCGCCGAAGAAACCGCGGATGGTCTCTGGGAGGTGATGCAGGTTGATCACCACCTCTAGTATGTCGTGCCGCCGCAGATGGTGCAGGATATGCCCTATCGCCGGGTAGCCCGCGATTGGCACCATCGGTTTGGGGATCACGCCGGTGAGTGGCATGAGGCGCGTGCCCAGCCCCGCAGCCATGATCATTGCACGCATGGATCACTTCCCTCCGACCGGGACCCCGCGGCGAGCCGGCGCAGGCCGGCTTCGAACGGAGGTCGAACGACTCCACGGTCTGTGATGATCGCGGTGATGTTGCGCGCCGGAGTCACGTCGAACGCGGGGTTCCGGACGCGGACCCCTTCAGGAGCCACGCGACTGCCGCCGAAGTGGGTCACCTCGGCCTCATCGCGCTCCTCGATGGGTATGTGACTGCCGTCGGGGATCGCGAAGTCCACCGTCGACAGTGGCGCGGCCACGTAGAAGGGGACGCCGTGCTCCTTCGCCAGCACCGACACAGTGTAGGTGCCTATCTTGTTGGCGGCGTCGCCGTTGGCGGCGATCCGGTCTGCTCCTACCACCACGTGAGTGACCATCCCTTTGCTCATGAAATGCCCCGCCATGCTGTCGGTTATGAGGTCCGCAGGGATGCCCTCGTGCAGCATCTCCCAAGCGGTGAGTCGGGCCCCCTGAAGAAACGGCCGCGTCTCGTCCACGAACACACGCAGACCGGGCCGACGAGCGAACACGGAACGCACCACGCCCAAGGCCGTGCCGTACCCGGCGGTCGCCAGCGCGCCCGCGTTGCAGTGCGTGAGAATCACCGGTTCTTCCACCGTGATCAATTCGGCGCCATGCGCGCCGATCGCCCGGCAGGAGGCCACGTCGTCCTCGTAGATCTGCAGAGCCCGGCTCTCCATGGTCTCGGCCGTCTTCTCCGGCGCCGGCCCTGGATCTCTCCAGATACGCTCCATCTCCGCCAGCGCCCAACCAAGATTGACAGCCGTGGGACGCGTTGAGAACAGGCCTTTAGTCGCATCTTGGAGGGCGCGCTCGAAACCGTCCCGGGGAAGCGCCCGGGCCGCACGGGCCGCGAGTGCCATGCCCATGGCGGCCGCCACGCCGATCGCCGGTGCGCCCCGTATCACCATGGTACGGATCGCCTCGGCCACGTCCTCCCACGTGGTGCAGGTGACGTACTCTTCGACCAGGGGCAGCTTCCGCTGGTCGATCATCAGGACGACGCCGTCACGCCACTCGATCGTCTTGACTTCCGACGGGTGGTCGGAAGGGCCGCTCACGTACCCATGTCCCAGCTCGCCAGGTAGAGCTCCTGCTCGGGGGTGAGCACGTCGATCTCGGCGCCCATCGCCTCGAGCTTCAGGCGGGCGATCTCCGCGTCGATGTCGGCAGGCACGTCGTACACCTTGGCTTCGAGAGAAGCCGCGTTCTTGATCATGTACTCGGCGGCGAGGGCCTGGTTGGCGAAACTCATGTCCATGACACTGGCCGGGTGCCCTTCGGCCGCGGAGAGATTCACGAGACGACCCTCTGCCAGGAGGTTGATGTGACGACCGTCGGCCATGACGTACTCCCTCACGAACTCGCGCATCTCGCGAGTCGATACGGCCATCGCCTCGAGGCCCGGTATGTCTATCTCGACGTCGAAGTGGCCGGTGTTCGCGACGATGGCCCCGTCCTTCATGACCGCGAAATGCTCGGGCCGCAACACGTGGATGTCGCCCGTCGCGGTGACAAAGATGTCGCCCAGTTGAGCGGCCCGCGCGACCGGCATGACCCGGAACCCGTCCATGACCGCCTCGAGCGCGCGCAGGGGGTTCACTTCGAGCACCACCACGCTCGCGCCGTGACCCTTGGCGCGCATCGCCACGCCGCGCCCGCACCAACCATACCCCGCCACCACGACCACACGGCCGGCGAGCAGCACGTTGGTCGCCCGAATGATCCCGTCCAGAGTGGACTGTCCGGTGCCGTAGCGGTTGTCGAAGAGGTGCTTGGTGAGCGCCTCGTTGACGGCGATGATGGGGTACGCGAGCCTTCCCTCGGCCTCGAGGGAGCGCAGGCGTATCACTCCCGTCGTGGTCTCTTCCGTACCCCCGATGACGCCCGCGAGCGCGTCCCGCCTCTCCGAGTGCAAAAGGCCCACCACGTCGGCGCCGTCGTCCATGGTGATCTGAGGCCCAGCGTCGATCACGGCCTTCATGTGGGCGTAGTACGTGTCGCGGTCTTCACCCTTGATGGAGAACGTGGGAACGCCGTATTCGGCGACCAGGGCGGCGGCGACATCGTCTTGGGTCGAGAGAGGGTTGCTGGCGCACAGCCAGACATCGGCGCCGCCCTCTTTGAGGGTGCGCATGAGGTTGGCCGTCTCGGTGGTCACGTGAAGGCAGGCTCCCACCCGCACCCCCTCGAGGGGCCGCTCGGCGGCGAACCTCTCCCGGATGCTCCGCAGCACGGGCATCTCCCGCTCCGCCCATTCGATGCGGAGAATACCCTTGCCGGTGAGCCCAAGGTCTTTCACGTCGTGCGCGATCACTGCCATCAGGTTCAACCTCCCGTCGTGGCGTCGCCCTGCGGGCGACCGCCCTCGTCGATCATTTCGTCGAGCAACAGTACGGCGGCGGCAAGGCGGAAGCCGAGGTGCGCCGCGATCAATGCTACCGGCACGAGTTCTGAGCTCACCGCCGGGAAGCCGCTCTGTGCGCATATCCTGGTCTCGAAACCCGAGAGAGAGCGCGTATCGTACACCCCCGCTACCTCGCCCTGCACCGCCGTGATACGGCTCGAAACCAGCTCCGGCGCGTACATGCCGGCAGTCACGGTGAAGCGCGGTCCGAGGGAATCGTCATTCGGGCCGCGGAGCGGCGACTGCCACGTGAGATTGGCGTGGTCGGTCACCGCCACCACCGGCGTGGGCGTCGCCGAACCACGGAGCGTGCCGGCGCCCGCGCGCCCACCCGCATGATCGAACACCGAACGGCCCACGCACACGTAGCCCACCACCTGGTCGTCCGGGTCGCGGGGAACGAGTTCCTTGCCCGGCCCGAGGCCGAGCAGCGCCTTGCGCAGACTGTGGACCTCGGCCGCGCTCAATCGACGGCCCAGGTCGCGCACTCCCCAGGCCGGGAGCTCGATCGGCGGTACTGAGCCGCCGCCCGCGAGTTGCCGGGCGAGCCCGGTGACGCCGGCGGCTTCGATCGCCCCGGGGCTCACCACGACTCTCATGATGCTGCAGCCACCTCTGTGGACGAACGTTCTGTCCCGCCGGTCGCCGCCCTCATCGCATCGGGATCATCGACTCGGCCACACCGAACATCTCCTCCGAACTCACGTGGTAGCCGAGAGTGTTCGACACCCAGTAGAGCACCCCGTCGACCTTCCACCAGACCCTGTCCACCTTCCCGTCGATGGTCACTCCCGTATATACGACGCCGTTCTGCGATCTCTCTTCCCCCCGCGCGGCAAGGGGCGCATCGAGGAAGGTGGTCTGCATCAAGCCCATGTACTGGTCTTCACGTCCGTGCCGGTAGTAGACCTTCAGCGCGGGGTACACCGCCTCGTTGGTGTTCAGATCGTATAGCCGGTAGTCGGTGAACTTGAAGTTCTCGGGGATCGACATGGGCGCCATGACCGTGAACGATGCAGACCGCGAGATCTCGTTCCAGCGGCGCACGTCGGGCACGTCGGCTGCGGTGGGCACGGGGCGATAGGCCTCCGGTAGTGCGAAGTCGGCTCCGAGGACCAAGGCGATCTCCCCGCCGGGCCGGTCCTCTCTCAACCTGTCCACTCCCACTCCGGCCGCCACCAGGCGGGCCGCACCCTCCCGCTCGGGCGGGTAGAGCACCACGGAGAGCTCGTTCTCACTACTCGCCGCGTCGCCGATGCGGCCGATGGTCGCCCCCATCGACTCCAACCACTCTCCCGTGGCGGTCGCTTCACCGGAACGCCCGTTGCCGTTGAACACGTTCACGGTGACACCCGTGAGATCCACCGGTTCCGGGGTGGTGTTGGAAGGATCGCCTGAGGTGGTGGCTGTTCCAGCCGTGGTGTCCGTGGTCGCCGTGTCGTCAGGCAACTCGGGCCTTGGAGCGGTGACCAGGTCGCGCACCGCTTCCCTGATCGCGTCGTCCGTCGCAACCACGTACGACGCTCCTCCGATGTCCCGGGTCTCGGCCACGAGGTTCACCTGGTTGATGCGCGTCCGGTCGAGCCTCAGACCCCAGAGCGCAAGACGCAGCGCCTCTGTGGTGGTCACGTCCGTGGAGACGTTCTGCGCCACCAACTGCACGAGTTCGGGCACCTTGAGCGCGGTGTCCCACGTGGAGACCTGGTCGCGCGCCGCCTGCAGGAAGCGGTGCTGGCGCTCGATGCGCCCGAAATCCACGTTTCCGTCGTGCCTGAAGCGCACGTAGTCGAGAGCCTGCTCGCCGGCCAGCCTCTGATAGCCGGCCGGTATGTTGATATTCTCGTAGGCGATGCCACCGTAGTAGTACCGGCGGTCCACATCCACGTAGATGCCGCCGAGCGCCGTGGTGACGGAGCGGAAGGCCTCGAAGTCCACGTTCACGTAGTGATCGATGTCCAGCCGGGTCGCCCTCTGCACCGTCTGGATGGCTAGGGCGGGCCCCCCAAAGGCAAACGCCGCGTTGATCTTCTGCACACCGTGGCCGGGTATCTCCACACGGAGGTCGCGGGGGATGGAGAGCACGCTCACGTAGTCCTCAACCGGATCGATGTGCATGATCATGAGGGTGTCGGAACGCCCGTACTCGTCTCCCTCTCCCTCCCGGGTGTCGGAGCCGAGGATCAGGATGTCCTGGGCGTCGGGCTTGTCGTACTCAGCATCGACGATCGCGGTATCAGGGGTCGCGTCGATGACGCTCTGGATCGTGGACGCCTGCGGTCCCTCGTTCGCGCGGCCGACGAGGCCGTCCAGCCACACGTACGCGCCTCCCGCCGCGATCGCGACGACGATCGTGAGGAACACGGCGGCGGTCAGCGCGACTCTCGCCACGCGCCGTCGTCTGTGACCGCGGGCGGCGTAGAGGGTGTACGGTCGTGGTCTCAGGCGGGGACTCCGGGTGTCGGCGGGGGGCATACGCTCGGTCAGACCTATGATTCTACAGGGTCGGGCGCTCCGAACCAACGGACCGGACGGCGCTCACCCGCTCGATAGAGGCACCGAGAGCCGAGAGCTTGTGCTCGAACTGCTCGTATCCGCGGTCGACATGGTACACGTCGCGCACCTCGGTGCTCCCCTCCGCTATCAGACCGGCCAGAACCAGCGCCGCGCCCGCCCGCAGGTCGGGGCAGCGCACGATCGCCCCGGTCAGCGCCCGACCACCGTTGACCACCGCGTGATGTCCGGCCACCTTGATGCTCGCCCCGAGCCGGATGAGCTCGTCGACGAAGCCGAAGCGGTTCTCGAACACGTTCTCGGTGACGATCGAGGCGCCTTGCGCCACGGAGAGCAACACCATCATCTGCGCCTGAAGGTCTGTGGGGAATCCCGGATGCGGGAGCGTCGCGATATCAACGGCAGTGAACTCCGCCGGATCACCCCACGCCTTGATGGTGCGGTGGTTCTCCTGCACGTGTACGCCGACGCCCCGCAGTTTGCTCAGGAAGATGTCCAGATGATGCGCGCTGACACCCTCCACCTCGACCTCGCCGCCGGTGAGGGCTCCCGCGATGAGGAACGTGCCGGCTTCGATGCGGTCCCCGATGACCGTGTGCTCAGCGGGGTGGAGGTCGTTCACACCGGTCACGACGAGACGCGACGTGCCCGACCCCTCGATCTCCGCCCCCATGCTCACGAGGAACTTGGCAAGATCGACGATCTCGGGCTCGCGCGCCGCGTTGTCGATCACCGTCTCGCCTTCCGCCATCACTGCCGCCATGAGGAGGTTCTCCGTCGCTCCCACGCTGGGGAACTCCAGGATCACGGTCGATCCCACCAGCCGCTCGGCCGAGACCTCGACGAACCCGTGGTCCACGCTCACAGTGGCGCCGAGCGACGCGAGCCCCCTCAGGTGAAAATCGATCTTACGAGGCCCCAGGTTGCAGCCCCCGGGCATGGCCACGCGGCCCCTGCCGAACCGAGCGAGAAGCGGCCCCATGATCTGGAACGACGCACGCATCTTCTGCACGAGTTCGTAGGGTGCGGCGTGGGGTTCGACACCGGTAGTATCGATGCGCAGGACGCCCTCGTCGAAGTCGACGCCGGCGCCCATGTACTCCAGAAGGTCTTTCATGGTGCGCACGTCTTCGATGTCGGGCACGTTGCGCAACACCGATGTTCCCTCAACGAGGAGGCTGGCCGCCATGAGCTTCAGGGCGGAGTTCTTGGCCCCGGAGACACGAACACGTCCCCTCAGCCTGCCTCCCCCACGAACGATGAAACGAGATTCTTCTCGATCGCCATGCATGATGCGACGATATATCCTTTCACGCAGCGAGGGCAACCCCAGGGCTGCCCTCGCGTGGAATACGGAATGCCGGTTCCGGTATCAGCCTTTGTGTACCACCTTCAGACGGTTCTTGGCCCGCCTGATCGCCATAGACTCGCGGAACGCGTCCACGTCGTCGTCTTCCGGCACCGTGCCGGCCTTCAACATGGCGAGACGCTCCTGCGCGCGGGCCAGCGCCTCCTCGGCCCGGGCCGGGTCGATCTTGCCGGCCGACTCGGAGGCGTCAGCCAGGACGATGACCTTGTCGAACTGCACCTTGACGAAGCCCTCGGCCACCGCGAACGACATCCACGTGTCGTCCAGCGTCTTCACGCGCATCTCACCCACCGACAGTTGCGCCACGGTCGGCGCGTGCCGCGGCAGGATACCCATCTCCCCACGCAGCGCCGGCACCACGACCATGGCCACGTCGCCTTCGAACACAGGTCCGTCCGGCGATACGACTTCCAGGCGCAGGAAGTGCCTGTCGTCGGCCACGGACTAGCCCTCCTCGCTCTCGCCGCGGATGCGGCGCGACTTGGCGATGGCTTCGTCGATCGTGCCTACCATGTAGAACGCCTGCTCGGGCAGATCGTCGTGCCTGCCTTCCACGATCTCCTTGAAACCGCGGATGGTCTCCGCGACGGGCACGTACTTGCCCGGCGTTCCGGTGAAGGCCTCGGCCACGTTGAAGGGCTGCGAGAGGAAGCGCTCAAGCTTCCGCGCACGCTGCACGGTGACCTTGTCCTCGTCGGAGAGTTCGTCCATACCGAGGATGGCGATGATGTCCTGCAGGTCCTTGTAGCGCTGGAGGATCTCCTGCACCCCGGAGGCCGTGTCGTAGTGTTCGTCGGTGACGGTGCCGCGGGCGAGGGCCCGGCTCGTCGAGTCGAGCGGGTCCACGGCCGGGTAGATGCCCTTCTCCGAGATCGCCCGGCTGAGCACGGTCGTGGCGTCCAGGTGGGCGAAGGAGTTGGCCGGGGCCGGGTCCGTGAGGTCGTCGGCGGGCACGTAGATGGCTTGGATCGAGGTGACCGAACCGTTGGCGGTAGAGGTGATGCGCTCCTGCAGTTGGCCCATCTCCGACGCGAGGGTGGGCTGATAGCCCACGGCCGACGGCATGCGGCCCAGTAGAGCCGACACCTCGGAGCCCGCCTGCACGAAGCGGAAGATGTTGTCGATGAACAACAGCACGTCCTGACCCTGCACATCGCGGAAGTACTCGGCCATGGTGAGACCGGAGAGACCCACGCGCAGACGGGCTCCCGGAGGCTCGTTCATCTGCCCGAACATGAGGGCTGTCTTGGCGAGCACGCCAGACTCCTTCATCTCCAGGTAGAGGTCGTTCCCTTCACGCGTCCGCTCGCCCACGCCGCAGAACACAGAGATACCGCCGTGCTCCGTGGCCAGGTTGTGGATCATCTCCTGGATGAGCACGGTCTTGCCCACGCCCGCGCCGCCGAACAGACCCACCTTGCCGCCCTTCACATACGGGGCGAGAAGGTCGATGACCTTGATGCCGGTCTCGAAGATCTCTACAGCCGGGTTGAGCGACTCGAAGCTCGGCGCGGGGCGATGGATGGGCCAACGCTCCACGTCGTCCGGGAGGTCTTCGCCCTCGTCGATGGGCTGACCGATCAGATTGAACAGACGGCCCAGCGTCGACTCGCCCACGGGTACCGTGATGGGCTGACCCAGGTCGACCACTTCCATGCCTCGCGCGAGGCCGTCGGTGGAATCCATGGCCACGGCCCGCACCTTGTGGTCACCCAGGTGCTGCTGCACCTCGGCGATGAGATAGATGCGGTTGCCGTCGGCCTCCACATCGATCTCGAGTGCGTTGTAGATGCCCGGTACCTGCTCGGTGAACTCCGCGACGATCACGGCTCCGATGATCTCTACGATCCTGCCCTTGTTCATCTTGTAGGATTTCCTCCCTCTTACGGGGGCGCGAGCCTCGCCCGACCCCGGTCTCTCGTCTCGTGCCTCAGGAAAGGGCGTCGGCTCCCGCCACCACCTCGAGGATCTCCTGGGTGATGGATGCCTGGCGCGCTCGGTTCATGGCCAGCGTGAGCTTGTCGATCATCTCGCCCGCGCTCTCCGAAGCGTTGCGCATGGCCGTCATGCGGGCGCCGTGCTCGCTGGCCGTGCTCTCGAGGAGGGCCCGGTATACGGTCATCTCGATGTAGCTGGGCAGCAGGTCGTTCAAGATCGCCTCGGCGCTCGGTTCGAACAGGAAGTCCATGTAGAGCGCGGCGTCGTCTGGCGTATAGGCCTCGACCACCTCCTCCTGCAGGGGAAGGATCACCTGCTCGGTGAGCCGCTGTTCCATGGCGCTCTTGAAATGGTTGAAGACCAGAAGCACTCTGTCGACCGTGCCCGAGGTGTACAGCTCGCTCACCCGGTTGGCGATAGCCTGCGCGTCGAGGAAGGTGGGTTGGTCGGTGATGCCCGTGTACGTTGCGGCGAGAGCGAAATGCTGGAACCGAAAGGTGCCGGCGCCCCTCTTGCCCACCACGATGAGATCGCATTCGACTCCCTGAGCGGCGTAGTCGCGAAGACTCTGCTGAGCGGCGCGAACGACGTTGGAGTTGAAGGCTCCGCACAGCCCACGGTCGGCGGTGAGCGCAACCACGGCCACGCGCTTCACCTCGCCGTGCCGCTGGAGCAGCGGGAAACGGGCGGAGTCTACCTCGACGTACCGAGCAAGGCCGGCGATGAACTCCATCATCTCCACGGCGTAGGGGCGGGTGGCTTCGATGCGCTGCTGCGCCCGCCGCAGACGTGCGGCCGCCACCATCTCCATGGCCTTGGTGATCTTCTTGGTGTTCTGAACGGAGGTGATCCTCCGCTTGATGTCTCTCCGTGTAGACATAGGCTCCGGCCGGCCTCAGGCTCCGGCGGGCGCGGCCACAATCGGCTCGCCGCCACCTTTGGCCAGGATCGGATCGCCGCCACCGATGAAGTCGGCTTTGAATGCCAGGAACGCTTCCTTCAACGCCGCTGCGGTGTCGTCGGAGAGCTCCTTGCTGGTGCGGATCGCCTCTCCGATCTCCGGCTTCTGCGTGCGCAGGAAGTCGCGCAGCCCGTCGTTGAACTCGGTGATCTTCTCCACGTCGACGTCGTCGAGGAAGCCCTGGGTGGCGGCGTAGACGATGGCTACCTGCTCCTCGATGGGCCATGGCGCGTACTGCGGCTGGTTCAGGGTCTCAACCAGACGCTCGCCGCGGGAGAGCGTCTTCTGCGTCTCGGCGTCGAGCTCCGAGCCGAACTTGGCGAACGCCTCCAGCTCGCGGAACTGAGAGAGGTCGAGGCGCAGAGAACCGGCCACCTTCTTCATGGCCTTGATCTGCGCGTTGCCGCCCACCCGCGACACCGAGATACCCACGTTGATAGCGGGCCGCACGCCCGAGTAGAACAGGTTCGACTCGAGGAAGATCTGCCCGTCGGTGATCGAGATCACGTTGGTGGGGATGTACGCGGACACGTCGCCGGCCTGCGTCTCGATGATCGGCAGAGCGGTGAGCGAGCCCCCGCCCTCCGAATCCGACAGCTTGCAGGCCCGCTCGAGCAGACGGCTGTGCAGATAGAAGACGTCGCCCGGGAAGGCCTCGCGGCCCGGCGGACGGCGAAGCAGCAGCGACATCTGCCGGTAGGAGTCCGCCTGCTTCGAGAGGTCGTCGTAGATGCAGAGCGCGTGCTTGCCCTGATACGTGAAGAACTCGGCCATGGCGCAGCCGGTGTAGGGCGCGATGTAGCGCAACGGAGCCGCCTCGGAGGCCCCAGCCACGACCACTATGGTGTAGTCCATGGCGCCGTGCCGTTCGAGACGCGCCACCACCTGACGTACGGTCGAGGCCTTCTGACCGATGGCCACGTACACGCAGATGACGTCTTGGCCCTTCTGGTTGATGATCGTGTCCACGGCGATGGCGGTCTTGCCCGTGCCGCGGTCACCGATGATCAACTCGCGCTGACCCCGACCGATCGGGATCATCGAGTCGATGGCCTTCAGACCGGTCTGGAGAGGCTCCTTCACCGGCTGGCGGCGGATGACCCCCGGGGCCTTGAACTCGACGGGCCTGGTGATCGTAGTCTCGATCGGGCCCTTCTCGTCGAGTGGGATACCGAGCGGGTTGACCACCCGGCCCACGAGGGCGTCGCCCACGGGCACTTCCATGACACGCCCCGTGCGTCGCACGAGGTCGCCCTCTTTGATGAGGGTGTCCTCTCCCATGAGCACGGCCCCGATGCTGTCCTCCTCGAGGTTCAACACCAACCCCATCACACCATGGGGTAGCTCGAGCATCTCGGAGGCCACGGCGTTCTCAAGCCCGTGGATACGGGCGATCCCGTCGCCTACCTGAACGACGGTGCCCACCTCCTGCATGTCTACTACGGCCTCATAGTCCTTGATCTGGGACTTGAGGACCGCTGTGATCTCCTCAGGACGCAGCTTCAACTGTACCCTCCAACCGTACCGTGGGGCTTACAAGACGTGCGCGCAGCTGGTCAAGGCGATGCCTGACGCTGGCGTCCGCTATCCGGTCACCTACGCGGAGTCGGATTCCGCCGATCAGACCCTCGTCCACGACGAGCGCAAGCTCGACTTTCGTAGCGAGGGATGTTTCCAAAGTCTTGAATATCTCGTCCCTGAGGGAGTCGGGCACCGGCACTGCGGTGACCATCTCCACTCTGACGAGACCTTCCGCAGCCTCCATTCGCTCGACGAACAGGCGGTGCATCTCGCTGAGGATCGACTCTCGACCCTTGTCGACAAGGATCCTCAGGAAGTTGCGCACCAGCTCTTCCCCCCCGTCCGTGAGCTCCATGAGCAGCCGCTTCTTCTCTTCGACGGGGAGCTTCTCGTCCAGGAACACAGCCTGCAGTTCCGCGACGGCTTCCACGGCGTCTACGAAGGCGGTCAGATCACGTAGCACCGGCTCGAGCCGGTCGGTCTCGGTGGCGGCTTCGTACAGCGCGCCGGCGTACACTCTGGCGATCTTGGTCTCGCTCACCCGCTGTATACCTCAGTTCTCGCTGATCTTGCTCAGGTCGATCTCGTCGAGAGAGTCCTTGATCATCCTGAGGTGATCCTCAGACGACAGGCTCTTCCTCGCCACTTTCTCGGTAGCCAACACGGTGAGGTCGGCGACCTCCTCCCTTATGGCCACGAGGGCCCGGCGCGTCTCGCGCTCGATTTGCTCGCGCGCCTTGTCCAGGTTGCGGTCGGCCTGGGCCTTGGCCTCTTCGATGATCTCGGACTTCGTGGCGTCGCCCACCTTGCGGGCGCGCTCCATGATCTCCTCGGCGTCATGGCGAGCGGCGGCCAGCTGCTTCTTGTAGTCCTCGAGTAGCGTGAAAGCCTCGTTGCGAAGCCGCTCGGACTCGGCGATCGACGCATGGATCTCGTCCTGCCTCTGCTTCTGAAGCGCCATGAGCGGGCCGAACGCGAACTTGTAGAGGAGGCCGACCAGGAGGACGAAGATCAGAACCGACCAGAGCCAGAGTCCTGGGTCTATTTCGAACATCTACCTCTCCTCGTTCCAAGACCGCCCGGGGGTCGTCTCCGACCCCCGGCGGCCACTGGATTCGTCTTAGGCGACAGCCAGCAGGATGGCGATCACGAAGGCGTACAGCGCAAGGGCCTCAGCAAGGGCCACGCCGATGATCATGGTGGTGCGGATCTCGCCGACAGCCTCGGGCTGACGGGCGATGGCGTCGGTGGTGCGGCCGGTCATGTAGCCGATACCGATACCAGGGCCGAGAGTGGCGATGCCCATCCCGATGCCCGCGGCCAATTTGGCGGCGGCTTCTGCGTCGAATGCCATGAGACTACTCCTTTTCCTTTTTGGGGCTTAGTGGCCCGCGTAGATCGCGGACTCTATGTAGATCACCGATAGGAGAGCGAAGATGTAGGCCTGCAAAAAGGCCACAAACACTTCGAACCCGTTCATCGCCAGCACGAAGGCGAGGGAGGGGATTGCCACCCAGCCGCTCTGGAACTGCAGGACCATGCCGAGCATCACCAGGATGACCAGATGGCCCGCGATCGTGTTCCCGAACAACCGGATAGCCAGCGAGAGGGGCTTGAAGAGCTCGCCCATCAGGTGAACCACGAAGAAGATGACGTTGAGCGGTATGGCCATGGCCTTCGGCACGCCCGGTGGACTGAGCCAGGAGCCGATGTACCCGCGCACCCCGTGTCGACGGAAGCCCTGATACTGCACAACGAGGAACACCACGAACGCCATGCCGAAGGTGACGTTGATGTTGGCGGTGGGGGTGTACGGCAGAAGCGCGATGGGCTTCGGGATCAGGCCGAGGATGTTCATCGTGAAGATGTACGCGAAGATGGTGAGCACCAAGTAGTAGTACTTCTTGCCCTTCTCGCCCATCTGACCGGTGAGGTGCCCGGTCGAGAAGTTGATCAATATCTCCCCGATGGTCTGAAGGGTGTCGGGCTCCTTCTTCAGCCGTCTGGCTATCGCGAAGAAGAAGATGAACACCAGTGCCGCCGATATCCACATGTAGACCACGGCGTTGGTGATAGACATGTCGAACGGGCCCACGGCGGGCAGCTTGATGATCGGCTGCACGCTGAGTTCGTGCAGCACCTCAGACATCTTGTTGGCTTCAGCAGCTCCAGACGAGGCCACGCAACACTCCTATCTAGGGCAACAGTACATGGGACGAGGGATCCACTCCCCGCCCCGTCTTGGACAAGCGGTACAGCGAGTAGCCGTTCAGGGCGGTGAACAACGTAACGAAGGCCAGGCCCACGGCCGGCATGTTGAGCGTAGTGAGAAGACTGACGGCCACGAGAGCGAGCCCGGCAAGGGTGATGCGGGCAAGGAAGGCCGCAACAGAGACGAGCGCCAACGTTGAAGTGAACCGCGTGCTGAGCCAGTGCTGGGACCGGACGGACGAGAGATGGTACACGACCGCCATGAAGAGCCCGACGGCCACAGATGCCAGTATCAGTGCCAGTTTCTTCCCTCCGCCCTTTCCCCACCAGCGCGGCCGATCAGACAGCGCCCGTGTTGTCCTCGTCCTTTTCGTCGGCGTCGCGGTCGGCACGACCCGGCGCCGTGAGCGCGCGGATCATGAAGACAAAACCCAAGACCGCCCCGACGAAGACGCCTCCGACCATCAGCCATGGGTCCGTGTGCAGCAAGCGGTCGAGAAGGTATCCCCCACCTGTGAACACAAGCACGTACGAGACGAGAGTGAACCCGATCCCACCGATCTGCGAAAGGTCGCGGAGAGGGTCTTTGCTCATCTTGAAAGCCGCCTCATTATAGGGGGGCGAGTCGTGATTGACAAGATAGTCACTAAGTCCTATCGGAGGATGCGGGCCGCTCACCCCCGTCTTCGGACCGTTCAAGGCCTTCTGGGTCTCGACCGGCCCGGGTGACCACCCCCGCCTCGGGAGGAGCCGGCCCGATCGGGAGTCCCTCCTGCGGGAGCAGGCTTCCCTCCGGGGCCATCGGATTCCCATCCGGCACGAGCAGGCTTCCATCCGCTGTCAGTTTGCTCTTCTTCCAGCCGACTATCTCGAGTTCGTACGCGATCACCAATGAGACCATCCCGGCGACGACCCCCAGCGACGCCACCATCCAGAAGGGCGCGAAGCGCATGGCCAGGGCCACGAGGCTCATGAGCGCGGACCACGCGTAGATGATCATCACCGTCTGGCGTTGCGTGTATCCAAGGTTCGAGAAGCGGTGATGGATGTGGCCGCGATCGGCGATGTGGATGGGCCGGCGGTTCTTCATCCGGCGGAGGATCGCGAAGCCCGTGTCGAAGATCGGGATGCCAAGGACCATGAGCGGGATCACGAGCGCGACCGTCGCCACCCCCTTCAGGAACCCCTGCAAGGTGATGGCCGCGAGGAGGAACCCCAGGAGCAACGAGCCGGAGTCACCCATGAAGATGCTGGCGGGGTGGAAATTGTACCAGAGGAAGCCCAAAGTGCTTCCCGCCACCACGGCGGCCAGGATGCCCATGTCGAGACGACCGAGCGACACGGCGATGATCGCAAAGGTGACCGAGCTTATGGCACACACACCGGCGGCCAACCCGTCCATGCCGTCGATGAAGTTCACGATGTTCATGAGCGCGACCACCCAGAGCACCGTGAACGGGTACCCCGCCCACCCGAGCACCAGGATACCTACCCCGGGGATGGACAGGGTGTCCACCCGGATGCCGTACAGCACCAAGATGACGGCGACGCCCACTTGAAGAGCGAGCTTGACCACCGGCCGCGTTCCGCGCACGTCGTCCAGCACGCCCACCAGCGTTATCAGTGAAGCCCCCACGAGGATGCCGCGCACGGGCCCCTCCCCCGACAGCAGGAGCAGACTGGGGATGATGACCCCGAAGAATATGGCCACCCCGCCCATGCGCGGAGTGGGCACCGAGTGGATCTTCCGCTCGTGCGGCTGGTCGATGGCGCCGACTCGGCGGGCCAGCTCGCCCGCCACCGGCGTCATGACCAGCGCGATGCCGGCCGCGAGGACGAACCCGACGAAGACGCCGTAGGTGTCGGCGAAGAAGCTTACCAGCGCGCTCACGGGGTGGCGGCCTCGATAAGCCGGATGTCGGCCTCGTGGAACACTTCCATCGCAAGTTCGTCGGGGTAGGCGCCGGCGAAGTGCACCGCCTCAACACCGGCGTTCACCAGCATCTTGGCGCACAGCATGCAGGGCTGATGCGTGCAATACACTTCGGAGCCCTTGATCTCTACACCGTTGAAGGCCGCCTGGATGATGGCGTTCTGCTCGGCGTGGAGCCCACGGCACAGTTCATGCCGCTCGCCCGAGGGCACGTTCAGAGCGGCGCGCAGGCACCCGCGCTCGGTGCAGTGCTTGAGCCCACGGGGCGCCCCGTTGTAGCCGGTGGTGAGTATCTGCCGGTTCCTCACCAAGACCGCTCCCACCTGACGGCGGGTGCACGTGGAGCGGCCCGCGACCACGCGGGCGATGTCCATGAAATAGCTGTCCCAGCTGGGGCGCATAGGCCGGTCCCCGTTCTCAGTCCCCGAATCGTCCCGGGGTCGCGTCTCAGCGGGTGCCGAAGAGCCGGTCTCCGGCGTCGCCGAGCCCGGGGAGGATGTAGCCGATCTCGTTCAGCCCCCGGTCGATAGCCGCCACCACGATGGTCACATCGGGGTGCTTGGCGTGCACCGCCGCGATACCCTCCGGCGCGGCCACGATGGAGAGGAGCTTGATGTCCCTGGCGCCCTCGCCTTTCAGCAACGTGATGGCGTGGGTCGCGCTGCCTCCCGTGGCGAGCATCGGGTCGAGTACGAGTACCAGTCGCTCGTCCATCTTCCCAGGCACTTTCGAGTAGTACTGTACCGGCTGGAGGGAATCGTGGTCGCGGTAGATGCCCACGAACCCCACGCGTGCGGCGGGAAGCAGGTTGGTGATGCCCTCGACCATGCCGAGGCCGGCACGCAAGATGGGGATGACGGCGACCTTCTTGCCCTTGATGACCTTGGCCGTGGTCTCCTCGAGAGGGGTCTTGATGACGATCTCTTCGAGCACTAGGTCTTTGGTCGCCTCGTAGCAGAGCAACGTGGCGATCTCGGCCGTGAGCTCCCGGAACCTCTTGGTCTCGGTGCCCTCGTCGCGCAGGTGGCTCAGCTTGTGGGCGATGAGCGGGTGGTCGACCAGGATCACGTTCTCCATCGAAGATCTCCTATCCCGAAGGGTCGGTTCACAAAGACCGGTTCACAAGGATCGGTAGAGCGGGTGGGCCTCGGTGAGCGCTCGACTGCGGGCCAGCAGCGACGCCATGCGCTCCTCGGTGGCCTCCCGGGTGAGTGCTTCCGCTATGATGCGGCCCACCTCACGCGCCTCGTCGGGACCGAAGCCCCGCGTGGTGATCGCTGGGGTGCCCAGCCGCAGCCCCGACGTCACGGTCGGCGGGCGTTTGTCCCCGGGCACGCTGTTCTTGTTGGCGGTGATGCCCACGCGGGCAAGCATGTCTTCGGCCTGCATGCCGGTCATGAAGCTGCCGTTGAAGTCGATGAGCATGAGATGGTTGTCGGTGCCGCCGGAGACCAGCTCCAGACCGCCCTCCACGAGCTCTTCGGCCAGCGCGCGGGCGTTCTCGACCGTGCGCCGCTGGCGCTCCCGGAACTCCTCGGTGGCCGCAAGTCTGAAGCAGACCGCCTTGCCCGCTATGACGTGCTCAAGTGGTCCGCCTTGCAGACCGGGGAACACTGACTTGTCGAGCCGGGCGGCGTCGACCTCGCGGCAGAAGGTGGTGCCGCCGCGGGGACCGGCCAAGGTCTTGTGCGTGGTGGTGGTGACCCATTCCGCCTTCCCGAACGGCGAGGGGTGCACGCCGGCGGCCACGAGGCCGGCAATGTGAGCCATGTCGACCATCAGCTGGGCGCCGACCTCGTCGGCGATCTCGCGGAAGGCGACGAAATCGATCACCCGGGGATAGGCGCTCGCCCCGGCCACGATCAGCTTGGGCCGATGCTTCAAGGCCAGCTCGCGCACTTGGTCGTAGTCGATGCGGCCCACGGCCTCGTCGAGGCAGTAGTGGTGGAACAGGTACTCGCGGCCGCTGAAGTTGATGGACATGCCGTGGGTGAGATGGCCGCCGTGTTCCAGGCGCATCGCCAGGACCGTATCCCCGTGGTCGAGAGCGCTGATGTAGGCCGCGTGGTTGGCCTGCGACCCCGAATGGGGTTGCACGTTGGCGTGTTCCGCGCCGAAGAGCGCTTTCGCGCGCTCGATGGCGAGGGTCTCCACCTCGTCGACGATCTCGCAACCGCCGTAGTACCGCTTGCCCGGCAGACCCTCGGCGTACTTGTTGGTCAACACACTGCCTACAGCTTCCAGGACGGCTCGCGGAGTGAAGTTCTCCGACGCGATGAGCTCGATGTTCTCTTGTTGACGCTTGAGTTCACGCCGCACGAGAGCGGCAACCGTGGGGTCGGCCTCTTCGAGGGTCTGCTCCGTGCTCTCCGCGCCGCTAGCTACCCCACCATGGTTATGATCCACCCTGCCACTCCTCCTATGAGCGCCCGAAGGCCTCCCTCATCCTTGCTCTCGATCACCGCTCCAGGCCGCCTTCGGGCCTCATCACCATGTCGACCCGGGCCTGATGTCTGCCGCCCTCGAACTCCTGGTCGAGCCAGGCGCCCAGTATCTCCAAAGCGAGGCCGGGGCCCACGACGCGGGCCCCCATGCAGAGCACGTTGGCGTCGTTGTGAGCTCGAGCCATGCGCGCCGAGAACGGCTCGCTCACCGTCACCGCACGCACCCTTTCGAACCTGTTCGCGGTCAGGGCCATGCCCAACCCCGTACCGCAGATCAGGAGGCCGCGATCCGCCCGCCCATCACGCACCGCCGCGGCCGCAACCGCGGCGAACAGCGGGTAGTCCACGCTCTCCGGGGAATCGGTGCCTATGTCGTGGACCTCGTGCCCGCGCATCTCGAGTTCGGCGATCAGCGGGGCTTTGAGGGGCAGGCCGGCATGGTCGCAGCCGACTACGTAGCGCATGGGCTTCTTCCTCACTCAGATACCGCGGGCAAGCATAACAGAAAGGGGGGCGCGCCCGGACCCGATGAGGCCGCGCGGCGCCTCATCATGGCGCCTCATCGGTGCGCCTTCTCGAGCACCGCGTGCACGAACCTCTCCTTGCCTGAGAGATCACGTTCCACGACCACGTTCCCGAAGCCCGCCTCGCTCATGAGTGCCGCCACAGCCGGCGCCTGCGACTCTCCCACCTCCAAGAACAGGGCGCCGCCGGGACGCAACACGGTCGCCGCCTGAGGCAGTAGACGACGGATCACGTCGAGCCCGTCGTCGCCGGCGAGCAGCGCCCCGCCGGGCTCGTGGTCTTTCACGTCTGGCTCCAGAGCCGCGTACTCCGACTCGGACACGTACGGCAGGTTGGCCACGACCGCCAGGAGGCTCCCCTGCGCCACACCCTCCAGCAGATCGCCCCGCCGGAGTTCCACCAGTTCCTCCAGGGCCAGCGCCGCGCGGTTCTCTCGGGCTACTTCGAGGGCATCCTCCGAGACATCGACAGCGAGCACGCTCGTGCCCGTCTCATGGGCCAGGCTGAGGGCTATCGCCCCGCTCCCGGTGCCGACGTCTGCGACCACGGGACCGACATCTGGGGGCCGCGCCGGCACGGGGCCGGCACCTGGGGGAGGCGAAGGCGCGTGCGCGGGATCCGGCACGCGCGCAGGATCCGTGGGCCGCGCCGGCAGATGCGCGGAATCCGTGGGCCGCGCCGGCAGATGCGCCTCGGCACGGAGCCAGCCCACGACCAGGTCGACGAGTTCCTCGGTCTCGGGTCTGGGTATCAGCACGGCCGGCGACACCCGCAGCGTGAGGTACCGGAACGAAGCCCGTCCCAAGATGTAGGCCACCGGCTCGCGCCGCGCGCGGCGGGCGACGAGTTCCCGGTACTCATCCACCTCTTCCGAGGTGAGCGGGCGGTCGTGCTGCGTGTAGAGGTGCACTCGACCCACAGCGAGCACCTCCGCGAGGAGCAGCTCAGCGTCGAGGCGAGGCGAAGACGAGCCGCGCTCCGCGAGGTAGCGAGCCGATACCTCCAACAACTCCGCGATGTGCCAGGTTCGCATCGAGGCGGAGGCCACCCTCAGAAGGTGGTGTCCGCCAGCTGCTCGGCGCGATCCCAGGCCACGAGCGCCTCGGTGAACTCCTCGAGCTCCCCCTGCATGATGCCTTCCATGCGGTGGGACGTCAGACCCACCCGGTGGTCGGTCACCCTCCCCTGCGGGTAATTGTACGTGCGGATCTTCTGCGCGCGATCGCCCGTGCCCACCTGGCTGCGACGCGTCGCGGCCTCGGCCGCGTCCTTCTCCGCGTCGGCGGCGGCCTGGAGTCTGGCGCCCAGGATGCGCATCGCCCGCTCCTTGTTCTGCAACTGGGACTTCTCATCTTGACACGAGACTACGAGACCAGTGGGTAGGTGGGTGATGCGGACGGCGGAGTCCGTGGTGTTCACCGACTGCCCTCCGGGGCCGCTCGAACGGTATACGTCGACCCTGAGGTCGTTCGTGTCGATGATGACCTCGACGTCCTCGACCTCGGGGAGTACCGCGACCGTGGCCGTGGAGGTGTGGATGCGGCCGGTTGACTCGGTGACGGGCACCCGCTGCACACGGTGCACCCCCGACTCCCACTTCAGTACCCCGTAGGCGCCCTTGCCTTTCACCTCGAAGATGATCTCCTTTAGGCCACCTATCGGCGATTCGCTGGTGCTCAGCACCTCGTGCTTGAAGCGAAGCCGCTCAGCGTACTTGGTGATCATGCGGTAGATCTCGGCGGCGAAGAGGGCGGCCTCGTCCCCGCCGGCGGCCGATCGCACCTCGACGATGGCGCCCTTCGCGTCGCGCGGGTCCTGTTCGAGTGAAGCAAGCCTGATGGCTTCGTCCAATCTCGCGACATTCTCGCGGGCCTTCGTCAACTCCTCCTGAAGGAAGTCGCGCATCTCGAGATCGAGGCCGTCCTCGGCGAGCATCTCCTCGGCTTCGATTCCGGCCCGCTCCGCCGCCTGGTACTCCGACGCTAGGCGATGGGCTTCTGACAGCTCGGAGTGCGCCTTCGACACCTCGGCGTAACGAGCCTGGTCGTCGAAGATGCTCGGGTCGGAGAGCTCGGCCGTGATGGCTTCGTGCCTCTCGATGATCTCGCGTACGAGTCTCTCGATCATCGTGCCATCATCTCTCGGTCGATCCATCCATGCCCCGTGCGCGTCATCCGGCTGCGGCCACCATCGACCGGGAATCCGGCTCGCCACCCCCGTCCACCCGAAGGACCTCGGCGAGGGCGGCGATCGCCACCTCCACCTGCTCCACCGACGGCTCTCGCGTGGTGAGCCTCTGCAGTAACAGCCCGGGCCACAGGAGCACTCTGGCCACGAACCCGTCCTTGTGCCTGCCGGCGAACCTGATCACCTCGTAGGAGAGCCCCGCCACGATCGGCATGCCCACGATGCGCGACACCACCAACCACAGGAGACTCGGTTTGCCAACGATGGAGAACACGAGGATCGCGATGACCATGACCATGAACAGGAAGGCGGTGCCGCAGCGCGGGTGCAGGGTGGTGAAGCGCTCGGCGTTGGCGGGATCGAGCTCCTCACCCGCCTCGTAGGCGTGGATCACCTTGTGCTCAGCGCCGTGGTACTCGAACACCCGGCGCAGGTCGGGGATGAGCGAGATCGCGCTCACGTAGGCCAGGAAGATCGCGATACGGATGATCCCCTCGACGAAATTGAAGACGAACGGGTTCGAGAAGATGTGCTCGAAGTATTTCACGACGGCCAACGGGATGACCACGAACAGGACGATGGCCAGCGCCATCGCAATCGCGAACGTGACGGCCAACTCCTTCCAGCCCAGGGACTCCGCCGAACTCCCCGCAGTGGCAACCGCGGGCTGAGGAACCGAGGCCCCGTCCGGGGTGTCGCCCGGGATGTCGCCCGTCGCCGCGGGCCCGCCCTCGAGGCTCAGGTTGGCAGAGAGCCCGAGGGCCCGCATGCCGAGAACGAGCGACTCGCCGAGGGTCACAACCCCACGCAACAGTGGCCACTTCAGGAACGGGTAGCGCTCGCCCAGAGGGTCCAGGGCATAGGAGTGCCTCGCGATGGTGCCGTCCTGCCGGCGCACGGCGAGCCCCCACGAGCGCCGCCCCCGCATCATGACGCCCTCGATCACGGCTTGCCCGCCCACCGACTTCTCGTGGTCGTGCGAGGCGCACGAAACGCCGGTCGAACCCTCGTGCCCGTGGCCGGAGTCGCCGACACGGGAATCGCCGGAACGGGAGTCGCCGGAACGGGAGTCGGCAGCCACGGCGAGCGCCGCAGTCGCCGAGAGCGACCCACCGATCATCGTCAAGAGGTCTGCCAAGTTCGGAACGCGCACTGCTGTCATCCTTCCCACATGCTCATATTGTCCACCCGGCGCACCTCATGGCACCGCCGGCAGCGAGCCTCGTACGATTCCTTGCCTCCCACCCGCACGAGAGGGTCGTGCTCTCCCGCGGGTTGCCCCTCGATCAACCGTTGCGTACGCGAGGCGGGAGCGCCGCAGGTGGCGCAGATCGCCTGAAGCTTATCGACGAACTCCGCCATGGCCAGCACCGCCGGCACCGAACCGAAGGGCTCGCCGCGGAAGTCTTGATCGAGGGCCGCGACGATCACCCGCTTGCCCCGGTCTGCCAGGAAACGCACCACGGCGGGAAGCTCCTCATCTAGGAACTGAGCTTCGTCGATGGCGACCACATCGGCTTCCTCGACTCCAGGCAGCAAGAGGATCTCGTCGGCCCGCTGCACGCACTGCGCCTCCCAATCGCGGCCGTCATGGGAGCAGATCTTCGTCGCTTCGTAGCGCATGTCGAGAGCCGGCTTGACCACGACGATTCGTTGGCCGGCGATGGCCGCGCGCCGCAACCGCCGCATCAGCTCCTCGCTCTTGCCGCTGAACATGCTGCCGCAGATGACCTCTGCCCAGCCGTCCAGCTGGGGGAACCTACGCATCGCTCTCTCCCGAGCCGCCTAGGGTGATGGTATGGCCGAGCTGACGACCACGGAAGAGAACTGCATACCTAAGATCTCTTCCTCGGAGTATTCGGTGCCACACGTCATCTTGCCCTCGGGGCACGCGTCCGTGATACAGCCGGGCCCGGTCTTCTCGAAGAGCGTGGGAGCCACTTCGGCCGCGAGGAACCGCATGGCCCAGGCGAGCCGATTGATCTCCCACTGCGCCCTCCGGCAGCACCGCACCCGGAAGAAGTGACGTAATTCGCGAGCGTTCATCGTGACCACGATCTTGGTCTCGGCCGCGTTCGGGAGGACGAACCTGGCGTCCTCCTGCACCGTCTCGTTGGCGTAACCCTGTTCGAGACCTATCTCGACCAGCCGGTCGTACGCGCCCCGCGCCTGCTCCATCGCCTCGAGGAAGACGGCGCGCGCCTCAGGCACCGCGTCGATATTGGGCGGCACGACGAAGTCGTCGCCGCTGCCGAAGCGCACATACCGCTGCGACTGCTGGTTGTACGAAGCCAGGCGATGCCGCACCAGCTGGTGCGAGCAGGCGCGCGAGATGCCGTCGATCGCGAAGGTGAACGAGGCGTGCTCTAGAGCGCTGTGATGACCGCTCCCCACCAGGATGCGCACCATGCGACCCACGTCGTCGGCGCTCATGTCCTCGTGCAGATCGGCCGCACTGAGAGGCGCGTAGCATAGACGCCCAGCGGCCGCGACCGCGCGGTCGGGCCCGGGTGTGTGCTGCAGAAGGGAGACTCGCAAAGAAGCCGGCACAGCCGCTACCGGACTATTCCTTGGTGCTGCGGCCGAACTTCTTGTTGAAGCGCTCTACGCGGCCGCCCACATCCACCAGTCGCTGCTTGCCGGTGTAGAACGGGTGACACACCGAGCAGATCTCCACCTTGATCTCGGGCAGAGTCGAACGGGTGGTGAAGCTCTCGCCGCACGAACAAGTGACCTTGCTCTCGACGTACTCGGGATGGATATCTGTCTTCACGGGTCCTCCTGGTCTTCACGGCCGAAGCCGGCAACACTGCATGTTCAAAGTAAGCGGGTAATGATAGCACGGGCCGTCACCGGCAATCACGTACCGCTCGCCGTTCCTGGTGGATCCAATCGAGGAACGCCGCCATCGCGTCGCGCACACGGGCTCGGGTGGCCTCGTCGGTGAGGCGCCCCGCCTCGTCGAATCCGGCCGGAGCCTGCGGCACCATCACCTCGGGCTTCTTCTCGGCCCCGCGTGTCAACTGATGTCTCCCGTCGCGCCCCGGCGCAGGCCGTCCAGGTGGTCGGCGGCGAGCGCTAGGGCGGCGGCACGGTCACGGAGCTCGCCCGCTTCCCAGGCCAGGCGCACCTCGCGCATGACCTCTCCGAGCAAGGGGCCGGGCGCCAACGCGAGCTCTTTCATGACGACGTCGCCGTCGATGGGGGGCGAGGGCACCCCATGCTCCAGCCGCTCGCGCCAAACGTCCATCAGCGTACGGGCAACGGCCAGGTGTCCGTCGACGTGCGAGTCGACGACCGATGGGCCCCGCGTAGCCAAGCGATCGGCAACCGACACCATGATCACTTCGGGCTCCCATGGCATGGAGCGCCAAAGGAACCGCACGATCTCGCGCTTCGGTAGCGGCTCTCGGTGCTGGAGGAACCCGATGTCGAGGTGTCGCTCGGCCACGGTCCGGGCGAGGGCGGAGACCGCCGACGAGCAGCGCAGACGTCCGCCCACCGCCTCGGCGACCTGGCCACCGAGTTCAGTGTGGCCCCAGAAGATGACCCGCCCCGAACCGTCCACCGTCCGGGTCTCGGGTTTGGCCACATCGTGCAGCAGCATGGCGAGCCTGAGGGCGACCGGACGCGACATCGAGCCGTCCACCGGCTGGGAGAGACGCCGCTCGAGCACCTCCCACGACGAGCCGAACAGGCGGCCGGGTTCGGTGATGAGTCGGTCGAGGTGCTCCAAGGCCTCCAGCGTGTGTCCGAGCACGTCGTGATGATGGAACGCGCTCTGGCCCACGTCACGCAGCGCAGCGACCTCGGGGAGCACCACCTCCAACAGGCCAAGATCGTCCCAGGCAGTGGCGGCGGCGGCGGAGCGCCCCGCTTCGAGAGTCAAGACCATCTCGCCGAGGATGCGCTCCGCCGCCGCCGCCGGCAGACGTGCGGCCTCCGCGCGCACAAGCGTGCGGAGCTCCGGCCCTATCTCGAGACCCAGCACGTGCTCGAACCGCGCCGCCCGCATCAGCCGCAGGGGGTCGTCGGCGAAGATGGTGGGGCCCACCGGTAGCAGCCGCCCCTCAGCAAGGTGGCCGCAACCGCCAAAGGGGTCGATCAAAGCGCCGCCTGCGAGCGGCAAGGCCATGGCGTTCACCGTGAAGTCACGGCAGGCGAGATCGGCGTCGAGGCTCCCGCCTCGCAGCGCCGCGATGTCGAGGTGGGAGCCGACCCGCCCGAGCAAAGCCTTGGCGGTGTGACCGAGCGCGTCCGGAACCTCGGCGACGGGCCCGACCACACGGTACGCGCCGAACTCCGCCGACAAGGGGAAGCACGAGGTGCCGAGGCGGCGCGCTACCCTCCGCGCCAACTGCGCAGGATCGCCCGGGGTCACCGCGTCGATATCGGGGGAGAAGCGGCCGAGCTCGCGGTCGCGTACCGTCCCTCCCACGAGCCAGACGGGATGGTCCCAGGCGGCCGCCTCTCCCATCAAAGCCGCGAGCAGCGGTGACGACCCATCACGCCGCCCGTCACGAGCCGCCAGGTCGGCCGCGCCTTCCACGCGCTACTTCTTGCCGCCGGCCTGTTGCTTGCGCTTACGGCGGTTGAAGAGGAACGTCTCCCAGTAGTAGATGAAGACCGAGTAGAACACCCAGAACACGCCGGTCCACATGACGTCGACCCAGAGCGGCCGTGACTCGTCTTTCATGAAGATCTGCACGATCACCAAGTAGATCGCCGAGAGGATCGCCCCTTGGATCACCGCGCGACGCACGGTGGGCTGCTTCGGCCCTCTCGTCTTGGCCTTCGCCAGCTCCGCCTGGCGGGCGGCCCGGCGGGCCTCTTTCTTAGCCATGGTCCTCCGTCCGGCCGGACAGCCTCGGCGTGACCGACCACTCGTCATTTCCGGCTTCCTCGTACAGCTCGCGGGGCTCCGGTATCACGCCCACGTACTCCCGCTTCACGCGTGCCGTAAGACTACACGTGACCTCGTAGTTGATCGTGCCCACCAACGCGGCCAGGTGCTCGGCAGTGATCGCCTCCTGTCCCTGCGCGCCCATGAGCACCACGGGTTGGCCGAACGCCACCGGGCTCCCACGGCCCACTTCCACCAGGAACTGATCCATACACACGTTCCCCACGCGCGGATACCGCTTGCCGCCGATGAGCACGTCGCCCCGGTTGGAAAGGGCGCGGAAGAACCCGTCGCCGTAGCCGATGGGAACGAGCGCCACCCGCGTAGCCCGTGGCGCCCGCCACGTGAGTGAGTAGCTCACTCCCTCACCTGCTTCGATATCGCGCAGCGTGGCTACGTAGCTCGACAACGTCAGCGCGGGATGCAGGGCATCCTCGGCGGGGTCTCGGTGGAACGGACTCATGCCGTACAGGGCGAGCCCCGTGCGCACCGCGTCGTAGTGGGCCCGCTCGCCTCGGAAGGTGGCTGCCGAGTTGGCCGCGTGGAGAAGCACCCCGGGCGCTCGCCTGCGCACGACCTCCGCCGTCCGGTCGAACACCTCGAGTTGGTGCTCCATGAACTCCGGGTCGTCGTCGGCCGTGGCCAGATGGGTCATCAGAGCCCACAGTTCGAGCCAGGGCTGAGCAAGGATCGCTTCCGCGAGAGAGGGCGCCATCGCCACGTCGACTCCCAGCCGGTGCATCCCGGTGTCGACCTTCAGGTGGATGCGCACCCGCCTTCGAGCACTCTCCGCGACACGACCCGCGGATCTCACGAACTCCGGCGACCACGCGACGAAATCGGCGCCTATGGCCACGGCCTCCTCGAGCTGGTCGTCGAGGACGGGGCCCATGATCAGCACACCCACGCCGAGGCCGGCGTCGCTCAGAGCCCGGGCTTCCTCCGTCGTGGTCACTGCCAACCCGGTGGCGCCTGCTTCCAGGGCGGCCCGCGCCACCTGGACGGCTCCATGCCCGTAGCCGTCGGCCTTCACCACCGCGATGCAGGCCGCACCGGGCCGCAGGCGCCGTCTCACCACCGCCACGTTGTGGCGGACCGCAGCTAGGTCGATCGTGGCCTGAGCCCGATACACGAGGTCAGCCGGCGCGCCCGGCTATCGCCCGCACCACGTCGCCGCGGGTGATGATGCCCACCAGCCTGCCCTCCTCCAACACCGGCACGCGATTCACCCCGTTGTCCGCCATCAACGTGGTCACCTCGTGGATCGAAGCGTCCGGCGAAACGGTGACGACATCGGTGCTCATGACGTCGGCGACCCGATTACCGAACGTCTTCCGGAACCGCTCCTCGAACTTGCGCACGCTCTCCAGGTAGATGATGCTGTCCAGGAACTGGAGGTAGTGCGGGAAGTGCAGGTCGGCGTCTTGGAGGATGACGTCACCTTCGGTGACCACACCCACCAGATCGCCCGATTCGTTCACCACCGGCACACCGCTGATCTCGTGGGTGGAGAGGAGCTCCGCCAACTCACGCACCGTCGCGGTCGGCCCGATCGTCACCACGTCGGCTTTCATGATGTCCCGCGCCGTCATACTGTCCATCCCGGCCTCCTGTCGAAAACTCGTTCCGCCAGAACCACCGGCAGAAGCTCCATCAAGTCCTGGGCGAGCAGGCCGGCTTTGTATACCAACGCGCCACGCCTCCCAGCCTCGGCATGCAACCACACTCCGGCAAAGGCGGCTTCCAACGGCCCCATGCCCACCGCCAGCAGGGCGCCGATGCACCCGCTCAAGACGTCGCCCGTGCCGGCCGAGGCCAACTGGGGTGGGCCTTGGGTCACTACCCAGGTCGTTCCGTCCTTGCCCACAACCACCGTGGACGACCCTTTGAGCACGACCACCTGCCCGGTGACGACGGCCGCTCGACGAGCCGCCACGAGAGCCGACCTCGTCACCTCGACCACCGGCACCCCGAGCAGTGCGGCCAACTCGCCCGCGTGAGGAGTGAGTACGAGGTCGCGGCCGACCGCAAGAGACCCGGCATCGCCCGCGAAGGCCAGGATACCGTCGGCGTCCAGCACCATCGGGCACCCATCCTCGGCCACCACCCGCCGAACCACCTCCATGGTACCAGGATGGCGGCCCAGACCGGGCCCCACCACCACTGAATCCGTACGATCGTCGGCGAGGGCCTCCAGCACGCCCTTCGGGTGGTCGATGTGATCTCCTTCGCCGACCTCCCTCACCACCACCTCAACCAGACGCTCGCGCAGAACATCGGCCGCGCCGCGTGCGGTGAGGAGCCGCACGTAGCCCGCGCCGCAGCGGGCGGCGGCGCCGGCCGCCAGCAGAGCGGCGCCCGGGTAGTCACGAGACCCCGCGAGCACAGCGACGAGCCCGGCTCGGTACTTGTGATCGTCGGGACGTCGGCCCGGCACCTCGACATCAGCCGCGGTGACCACGCGCACGTCGGGCCCCGGTTCCCGGAAGCGCGGAAGCCCGATGTCCCACACCAGTACTTCGCCCGCGGCTTCGGATCCCGGTGGGGCCACGATGCCGGTCTTGGCGGCATGGAAGGTCACCGTGCAGTCGGCCGCGACGGCACCCGCCGCCACCTCGCCCGTGGAAGCATCGACCCCGGTAGGCACGTCGACCGCGACGACGGGCACTCCCCGGTCCGCCGCCGCGTTGATCCTGGCGGCCCAGCCGGCCGCGGGTTCGCGCAGTTCGGCGCGGGCCCCCGTCCCGAGAAGACAGTCGAGCACGAGCTCGGTCTCCTCCCACAGGTAGTCGGGCACGCCACCCACGCGCAGATTCACACCGGCCTTCCGCGCGGCCGCCAGCTGGAGGGCACAGTCGGTTCCCAGCTCCGCCTCGGGCCCCGCCACCACACAGGCCACGGGATGCCCGGCCAGATGCAGTTGTCGGGCGGCGGCCAGACCGTCGCCGCCGTTGTTGCCGTGGCCGCACACCACGAGCGTGTGCCGACGTGGATACCGCGCCAGGACCAACTCGGAGACCCCGAGCGCCGCCCGTTCCATCAGCGCGACCCCCGGCACACCCATCTCCTCGATGGCGACGCGATCCAACTCCCGGATCTGGGCGGCTGTGAACCCGAATGGTCGCTCCTGGAGCGAGGCGTGGCCGACCAGCGCGGAGCAGGTCGGGGCTTCGGCAGCCGCGCCCGCACCGACCCCGGTGACGACCACGGCGACGGCGCTCGCCGCGGCGAGCGACCCGGTATGGGTGAGCGAGAGGGCGATATCGGCCACGCCCAGCGAGGCGGCGAGCGCCGCGGTACGACCACTCAGTCGCACGCTGCGTTCGGGAGTCACCTCGATCTCGAGCCACGTGAGCACTCCGCTGCCGAGCAACTTGCCCACGGCTTCTTTGGCGGCGAAACGGGCAGCGAGAGAGACCACGGGGTCTGCCTTGCCCTCACAGTAGGCCAGCTCGGCGGGTGTGAAGACGCGCTCCCTGAGCCTCGGATGTCGTTCAAGGGCCGCGCGAAGGTGCTCCACCTCCACCAGGTCCAGTCCCGAACGCACGGCGGCGGCCATCTCAGCTACCCCGTCACTCCACCGTCACCGTTTTGGCCAAGTTCCGGGGTTGGTCGACAGACTCGCCGTTCGCCTTCGCCGCGTAGTACGCGAACAGCTGGAGCGGCACCACGCCGAGCAGCGGCGAGAGCATCTCGTCCACGGCAGGCACGTAGAACACCTCGTCTGCCATGACGCTCGCGCCCACGTTGCCCTCGCTGGCCACCGCGATGACGTGCGCGCCCCGAGCTTTGACCTCCTGCACGTTCGACACCAGCTTGTCGTACACGTGGCTGTCGGTGGCCACGACCACCACGGGCGAGCCGTCCTCCAGCAGGGCGATGGGTCCGTGCTTCATCTCGCCCGCCGCATACGACTCGGTGGGGATGTACGAGATCTCCTTGAGCTTGAGGGCGCCTTCGAGCGCTACGGGAAGACCGATGTTACGTCCAAGGTAGAGAAAGAAGCGATTCTTCGCGTATGCGGCGGCGACCCGCTCGATGTCGGCGGCCGGTCCGCTGTCCAGATAGCTGTTCAGAAGGGTGGGGATGTGGCGCAGCTCGTCGGTGAGCGCGCGCACCTTGTCGAGCGCCACCGTCTCGCGCACCTGACCCATGTAGAGGGAAAGCAGCTGAACGGCGAGCACCTGGGTGAGGAACGTCTTGGTGGCGGCGACGCCGATCTCGAGACCGGCCCGGGTGAACAGCACCCCGTGAGCCTCACGGGTGACCTGCGAGCCCACGATGTTGGTGATCGCCAGGATCCGGGCGCCGGCCGTGCGGGCGGCGCGCATGGCCGCGAGCGTGTCGGCGGTCTCGCCCGACTGACTGATGGCTATGCACAGCGTGTTCGGCCCCATGACCGGGTCGCGGTAACGGAACTCCGAGGCCACATCGATCTCGACGGGAAGACGGGCCCACCGTTCGAGGGCATATTTTCCCACCAAGCCGGCGTGATACGAGGTGCCGCAGGCGACGATCACCACCTGCTGCAGCGCGCGGATCTCGTCGTCCGTGATGCCCAGGCCGTCGAGACACACGAGACCATCCCGCGACATGCGCTGGCTGAGCGTATCGGCGAGCGCCACGGGTTGCTCGTGGATCTCCTTCAGCATGAAGGTCTCGTAGCCGCCCTTCTCCGCGGCGTCCTCGTCCCAGTCGACCACCTCGGGTGCGTGCTCCACCGCCAGACCGTCCATCGTGGTCACTTCCACGCCGCCCCGGGTGACCACCACGAGCTCCGCGTCGTCGGGGAAGATCACCGTGCGGGTCTCGGCCAGGAACGCCGATACCGCCGAAGCCACGAAATACTCGCCTTCACCCAAGCCCACGACCAGAGGCGTCTCCTTGCGCACCGCGACGATGGTCTCGGGCTCTTCGATCGTGACCGCGACGAAGGTGAAGTGACCCTCCATGCGCTGGAAGGCGGCCGCCACGGCTTCGCGGAGTGAACCGTCGTACGACCGCTCCAAGAGATGCGCCACCACCTCGGCATCGGTCTCGGAGGTGAAGCTATGACCCTCGACCTCCAGTTCCGCGCGAAGGGCCAGGTAGTTCTCCACGATCCCGTTGAGGACGATGGCGAAGCGGCCGGAGCAGTCGGTGTGGGGATGCGCGTTCTCGTTGGAGGGCCGGCCGTGTGTGGCCCAGCGCGTGTGAGCGATACCCACGGTCGAGCCGTTCTCCATCTGGTGCAGGACCGACTCGAGCCGATCGAGGTTGCCCACGGAGTGGAGCAGGTCGAAGCGCCCCTTGTGGATCAGCGAGATGCCCGCGGAGTCGTACCCGCGGTACTCGAGCTTTCGGAGCCCACGGAACAGTATGTCCCTGCAGGGGCGCCCGCCGACGTAACCGACTATGCCGCACATGGCTCTTCCCTCTCTCTAGGCCAGAGCCCGTTGGACGGTGGCGATCAATCTGTCTGCGACGAGCCGGCAGCGCTCCTCGTCGGGGGCCTCGACCATGACCCGCACAAGCGGCTCGGTGCCAGAAGGCCGAAGTAAGACGCGCCCCTCGCCGCCGAGCGCCGCCTCCTCCTCGCGTACAGCATCCCACACCTGCTGAGCGTCACCCAGGCGCCCTTTGTCACCCACCCGCACATTCACGAGCAATTGGGGGAACCGACGCATCGTCTTGGCGAGGTCGGAGAAGGTGCGCCCGGAGTCGAGCACCGCTCGGCACAGCATCAGACCCGTCTGAAGCCCGTCGCCGGTGCTCCCGAGGTCGAGAGCGATCACGTGCCCCGACTGCTCCCCGCCCAGGACCGCCGGTACCTGCTCCATGCGCTCGAGTACGTACCGATCGCCCACATCGGTCACCTCCACCCGGATACCCGCCTTGCTCATAGCCTTGTGGAACCCCAGATTGCTCATGCTGGTGACCACGACCGTGTCGTTCACGAGTCGCCCACGCTGCTTCATCCACGGGGCGAGGAGCGCGAGGATCTGATCGCCGTCGACGACGGCACCGGTGTGATCGACCGCGAGCACGCGGTCGGCATCGCCGTCGAAGGCCAGCCCCAGGTCGAAATCGCCCTGGGCGACGTGCCCTGCGATCGTGCCGAGGTAGGTGGACCCGCACCCCGCGTTGATGTTCACTCCGTCGGGCGCGGCGCAGATGGTCTCGACCGTCGCGCCGGCCTGCATGAAGGCGAGGGGGGCCACCTGGTACGCGGCGCCGTTCGCACAGTCGAGCAGCACGCGAAGGCCCGAGAGATCCACATCGAGCGCGCCCAGTAGATCCTCCACGTAGAGGGCGCCGGCGCCCGGCATCAGCTGCACGTCTCCCACGTCATCCGCGGCGGACGCCTGCTCCATCACGGCTTCCACGCGCGCCTCGACCTCGTCGGAGAGCTTCTTGCCCGCCGGCCCGAAGAGCTTGATGCCGTTGTCCTGGAAGGGATTGTGCGAGGCCGAGATCACCACGCCGCCATCGAACCCACCGGCCGCCACCAGCCTTGACACCGCAGGAGTGGGCACGACGCCGGCGAGCACTGCCCTGCCTCCCGCGGAGGCCACGCCGGCGGCGAGCGCTGCTTCCAGCATGCGCCCGGAGAGCCTGGTATCGCGCCCCACAAGAAGGCGCCCTCGGTGCTCCCCGCCGAGCACGCTTACGGCGGCCCGACCCACGCGCACAGCCAGCTCCGCCGTGAGGTCCACGTTCGCGACGCCCCTGATGCCGTCAGTGCCGAACCACTTCCTAGTCAACCAGCACCTCCACGAAGGGCGACGTGCACGCCGCCGTCATCGCTACGTAGTCAGGGAGCATCTGCACCATGTCGCCGACTTCCGGCGCGACACTCCCGGCTTCCACACCCACCACAACATAGTCTGAGGAGCGCCCGAGCTCGACGAGACCGGGCTCGCGGAACACCACGGTGCCCGCCCCGAGGTCTTGGTGCCCGATCGCCAAGACGAGCCGCTCGCTCCGGCTGCCGGCGACCCCCTTAGTATACCGTTCCACTACTTCGGCCCGAAGCAGCACGGCGTCCTGCCTGCAGCCCGGCAGTGGCCGGTAGTGCAGGGCTTCCCGCCCAAGGAGCAGGGCTTCCCCGCAGCGCACCTCGGTGATCTCCGCTGGGAGCGACCACCCATCCGACAAAAGACCCAAGAGGCTCGAGTTGCCGCCCGAGACCCTCGGAACGGGGAGTCCCGCCGCCCGCACGTCGGCCACGACCCGAACCAGCACGTCGAGTGAGGCTTCTATGCCCGTGGGGTCGCCGGCGAAGCAGGCGTAGTTGGTCGAAAGCCCTTCCAGCCGCAGGCGGGGTTCGCCCTCTACGTAGACCGCGAGCTCCACGACCTCCTCGACGGGCACTCCCTCGCGCAGGTCGCCGGTCTCGATCTGCACCATCACCGCCTGCGGAGCCGTGGGCGTGCCCAGGGTCGCGATCCGCCCGGCCGAGGCGATCGAGGTGACATGTGAGATATCGCCGGGCGCGAACAAGGCGTGCGCTGGGGGCAAGAGGATACGGTGGAGCTCGACCTCGGGAAGAGCGGCGCGAAGACCGCGCAGGTGGGCGTCGTGCGTGTCGGCCAGGGCCGCGGCACCGCCCTCGACCATGGCCCGGGCCACACGGGGCTCACCGGCCACACCTTTCGTCACACCGACGAGATCCAGACCCGAGGACGAGAGGAGTCGCGCGACCGCCGCGGTATTCCCGCGAATCCCATCCAGATCGATGCGAACCTCGGCCACCCCGCCACCCCGCCTGCAAAGACACGGGGCGGAGGAGTCGCCTCCCCCGCCCCGGAGCACATCGAATACCTGACTAAGGCTAGCGCTTGGAGAACTGCGGGCGCTTGCGGGCCTTCTTGAGGCCGGCCTTCTTCCGCTCGACCATACGCGCGTCGCGGGACAGGTGGCCTGCCTTCTTGATCTCAGGCCGCAGACTGGGATCAGCCTCGACGAGAGCGCGGGCGATGCCGTGCTTGAGGGCGCCGGCCTGACCGGACTTACCGCCCCCTTCCAGCTTCGCGATCACGTCGTACCGCCCCTCCGTACCACTCTCGAGGAGGGGAGCGCGTGCCTCGATAACGAGGGCGGCGCGGTTGAAGTACTCCTGAAGGGTCTTGCCGTTCACCGTGATCACGCCGGTGCCCGGCGTAATGCGTACGCGCGCGACCGAGGTCTTGCGCTTGCCGGTGCCTCTGTACATGATTACTTCGCCCATCTGAAGTCCTCCGGCTCCTGCGCCTTGTGGGGATGCTCCGCGGTGGCGTAGATCTTCAGCTTGGTGAGCTGCTGCGCCGCGAGCCTGTTCTTGGGCATCATGCCCTTGACGGCGTGGCGAACGACCTCGGTGGGACGCTTCTCGAGCATCTCCCCGAGAGTGCGCGACTTGAGACCGCCCGGTCTTCCCGAGTGACGGTAGTAGCGCTTGTCGAGTAACTTGTTACCGGTGACGGCAACCTTCCCGGCGTTCACCACGATCACGAAATCGCCGGTGTCTACGTGCGGGGTGAACTGGGGTTTGTCCTTGCCGCGAAGGACGACGGCGATACGCGATGACAGACGGCCGAGGTTCTTGCCCTCAGCGTCTACGATCCACCATTTGCGCTCGATCTCGCCCGGTTTGGCCGAATACGTCTTCACACTGCCTCCTTAAAACGCAAGCGGTGATGATAGAGGAGCCCCGGGAGGGTGTCAAGGCGACTGCGCACCATAATGGACCCTCCAGAGGAACAAACCGTGAGCGGGAGCCGTGGGACCGGCGTCCGACCGCGCGGCTCCCTCGAGAAGCAGGGCCACGTCATCCACCGAACGGATACCCCTGCCAACGTCGACCAGGGTACCGGCGATGGTGCGCACCATGTGCCTCATGAAGGTGTGCGCCCTCACCTCAAGCCACAGCACCGGCCCTCGGGAACGCCAACGGCAACGGGTCAAGGTTCGTCGCATCACCACGTGCTGGGTCTCCGTCGGGGTGAAGGCCGTGAAGTCGTGACTGCCCACCATCAACCGGGTGGCGGCCGTCATGGCCGCGTGGTCGAGCGCCCCCGGCACGTGCCACGAGTACGCCCCCACGAACGGGCTGCGCACTTGCTCGCGCCAAATGAAGTAGCGATAGCTGCGGGCGTGCACGTCCCGACGCGCGTCGAACCCGGGGGAGGGTCCCACGCCGGTCACAGCCAAACCCGGGGGGGTCAGCTGGTTGAGCGAGAAGAGGAGCCTGCGGTGGGCCTCGCCGTCGATCAAACCGCGCTCCTGGAGCACCTCGTCGGGAACGGGGAAGCCGGCCACCTGCCGACGGGCGTGCACACCGGCATCCGTGCGACCGGCGACGGTCAACGGAACATCGATGCCGAGCACCGTGCGAAGCGCGTCCTGAAGGCTCGCCTCGACGCTGGGCAGGCCGGGCTGCCGCGCCCATCCGTTGAAGCGACCTCCATCGTATTGCAGGTCGATGCGGTACGCGACCAGGGCCATCGCCGGCTCACACCCCCCACAGACGGCCGACGGAGAGGGCCGCGACGAACCAGACGACGAGTGCGACAGAAGCGAGCACATCGCCCGCACCGGCCCTGAGCTCGCGATAGCGGGTCCGACCGACCGCCCCTCGGTAGCAACGGCTCGTCATGGCCACCGCCAGATCGTCGGCCCGGCGGAAGCTGAGCACGAAGAGGGGCACCACGAGAGGAAGCACCGCGTCCGCCAGCCGGCGGGGATCGCGCACGGAGAGGTCGGCACCCCGCGCCTTCTGGGCCTTGATGAGATCGTCGAGCTCCCGAAGCAAGGTGGGGATGAAGCGCAGAGCGATGGTCATCATCAGCGCGATCTCGTGGCTCGGCACGCCCACACGACGGAGCGGGCCGAGAAGCCACTCGATCCCATCCGTGAGCGCAACCGGAGCCGTGGTGAGAGTGAGCGTGGCGCTCGAGACGAGCAGTAGCCCCAGCCGCAAGGTGAGGAACCCACCCCGGCTGAGACCCTCTCTCGTGATCGAGAACGGCCCCAGGGCCACCACCGGCTCTCCCGGGAAGCTGAACGCCTGTATCACGAAGGTGAGAACCAGCAAGAACAGCAGCGGGCGTAGCGAGCGCCACAGGTAGCCGGCGGGCACACCGGCCACCGCCAAAGCGCCCGCCAACCCGGCGGCGAGCACGCCCACGCCCGCCCACCCCTCGACCGCGAAGAGGGCGACCGCGAAGCCGAGGGTCGCCACCAACTTCGTCCTGGGGTCGAGCCCGTGAACAGGCGAGCCGCCCGGGATGAACTGACCGATGGGGATAGTGAGCCCCGGGCCGCTCATGAGGGGGCGCCCCTCATCAGGGAGCGCCGCTCATGAGGGGGCCCTTCTCTCCAGCCACTCGATCAGGCCACTGCCTTCGACCACCGCGTCGGCGGGTCGGGCGCCGAGGCGGCGCGCCACGCGCGCAGCGAGCGGCGGCCGCAGACCCGCGCGCTCGAGAAGGTCGACGTCCGACAGCACGTGGGCCGAGGGGCCCGTCGCCTCGATGCGTCCCTGCCGCAGAAGGACCACTCGGTCGGCAATCTCCGCCACTTCATCCATGTCGTGACTGCTCAGGACGAGGGTACGGGCCCCGAAGGCGCCATCGGCTCGAGCGCGTGAGGCGCCGCCATCTTCGGGCATCTCACCCTCGGCGCGCGCACCCTTGGCGCCGCGGGCCGCGGCGCGTCTGCTCGCGGCGCCGCCGGCCGCCCAGACTCCGAGCAACTCCATGAGGTGACGCCGAGCCGGCGGATCCAACCCCGCGCCGGGCTCGTCGAGCACCAGCAACCCGGGGTCGAGCGACATGATCCCAGCGAGCGCCACCCTGCGGCGCTCGCCCATCGAGAGGCCGTGCGGAGCCCGCGGCCCGAACTCCTGCACGTCGAGGCCCACCGCGCTCATGGCCCACTGCACTCGAGCCTCGAGCGCCCTGCCTTCGACCCCGCGGAGCCGTGGAGCGACGGCGACATCCTCCCACACCGTACCTTTGAAGAGCTGGGCCTCCGGGCGCTGGAAGACCATGCCCACCTCGCCCGCCATGGGCCGCGCGCCGCCCGACCACTCCCGCACGCCGGCGGTGGGCTTGAGCAACCCAGCGAGGGTCTGGAGGAGCGTGCTCTTGCCCGAGGCCGTCGCTCCGACGACCGCGGTGATCGATCCTTCCGAGATCACGAGGTCCACGTCCTCCAGGCCTCGACGCTCCAGTGAGGTCCCCCGGTTGTAGACTACCGACACACCGCGGAGCGTCACCACCGGCCGCTCCCCGCCGCGCTCCCCATTGGACTCTCCATCGGGCTCCGCGCCGCGCTCTCCACCCGGCCGCAGGCACTTTCGCTGCGCCTCCAGCCGGTCGGCCGGTGGGCCCGCGTCCCGGGCTTTCTCGGCTTCGCCGCTCATCGGGTCGCCGGTCGCCGGGGGGGCGCTCCTCGCATCCCCGACCGCCAAGGGCCTGCTCAGCGCATCGACCAGCTCGTCCTCGGTCAAGGGTGGCTCGGCGCCATCGGCCTCGCCAAGGACCTCCTCGGCGAGGGCCATCGCCGGTGGCGCGCCCAGTGGCAACCCCGCGAAGGCTCTCCGCGAGAAGAAGTGGCGGGCGACGCCGAGGTACGCTCGTCGCCCACGATCGAGCGCGAGCAGCCGATCGGCCACGAGAGCCTCGCCCATGTGCTGTGTGATCATGAGCACGGCCACACCTCTTCGCGTGAGGCCGCGCACGAAATCCAGTACCTCCTCTCGACCGGCGGCGTCGAGCATCGAGGTTGGTTCGTCGAGCACGAGCAACGTGGGCTCGAGCACGAGGACTCCGGCCAGCGCAAGGCGCTGCTTCTGACCCCCGGAGAGCAGGTGGGGCTCCGTGCTCTCCTCGCCCGTGAGGCCGACCACCTCGAGCACCTCCGCCACCCTCCGGCGCATCTCTTCGCGAGTCACCCCCAGGTTCTCGAGGCCGAAGGCCACGTCGTCTTCGACGCTCGCGCCCACGATCTGGTCTTCCGGGTCTTGGAAGAGCAGGCCGACGCGCGAGCGGATGTCCCAAAGAGAATCGAGGTCGGACGTGCTTCGGCCATCGACGAGCACCTCTCCCGATCCGGGAGCAAGAAGCCCGTTGCACAGGCGCGCAAGGGTGCTCTTACCCGAACCGTTGCCCCCCACAAGAGCCAGCAACTCGCCGCGCCCGACCTCGAAGTCGAGCCCGTCCAGCGCAAGAGGCCGGTCGTCCCGATATCGGAAGGACACCCCCCTAAAGCACAGCGCCGGGACCACGAGGGTCCCGGCGCCGACAGTCTCCTGGGCTATAGTCACCCGAGCCCTCTCAGACGAGCTCCAGATAGACCATCTCTGCTGCATCGCCGGCCCGCGGGCCGAGCTTCAGGATGCGCGTGTAGCCACCCTGGCGCTCCGCGTAACGCGGCGCGATGTCGTTGAACAACGCGTACGAGATCTTCTTGTTCCTCAGCATGCTGATGGCCGTCCGCCTGGAGTGCAGATCGCCGGCCTTGCCCATGGTGATCGCCTTCTCGACAAGGGGCTTGACCTCTTTGGCTTTCGCCTCGGTGGTCTTCACACGTCCATGCTCGAGCACCGAGCAGGCGAGGTTGGCCAGCATCTGCCGGCGGTGGCTCGGCTGGATGCCGAACCTCCTCCCTTTCCTCTGATGCCTCACGCTACTCTCCTCTGAGCTTCAGGTCCCGCTCGGCAAGACGCTCACGCACCTCTTCAATGCTCTTCTTGCCGAAGTTGGGGATGTTCAACAGTTCGGCCTCGGTCCGCACGACCAGATCGGCGACGGTCTCGACGCCCTCACGCTTGAGGCAATTATATGAACGGACGCCGAGCTCGAGTTCCTCGATGAGCACGTCGTCCAAGCCACCGGACGTGGGCTCCAAGATGCCCAGATATAGGGGCTCCTGGTCGCGCATCACGATGCGGTCTTCGTCGGCGAAGATGGCGAGCTGATCCATCAGCATGGTCGCGGCCTGCTCGAGGCACATCCTCGGATCGACTGCGCCGTTCGTCTCGACCTCGAGGGTCAGCTTGTCGAAGTTCTGCCATTGACCGACCCGGGCGGGCTCGACCCTGTACGAGACCCTGGTCACGGGGGAGAAGATCGAATCCACGGGGATCACGCCGAGGATGGTCTCGTCGCGCTTGTTGTCGTCAGACGAGACGTAGCCCCGCCCGCGACGCACCCAGATCAGCATCTCGAGTCGCGCACCCTCCTCGAGGGTGACGATCGGGGCCGCCGGGTTGATGATCTCGAGGTTCGCCGTAGCCGCGATGTCACCGGCGGTCACTTCGCAGGGGCCGTCCTTCACCAGCTCCACGTCGATCTCATCGTCCTCTCCGTGCAGCACGAAGACGACTTTCTTGAGATTGAGGATGAGGTCGGTGACGTCCTCTTTGACACCTTTGATGGTGGAGAACTCGTGGGCGACGCCCTCGATCTTCACAGCCGAAGCCGCCGCACCCTCAAGTGAGGAGAGCAGCACCCGGCGCAGGGAGTTCCCAAAGGTGTAGCCGAATCCGCGGTCAAGCGGTTCCACGACGAACACGCCGTGGTTATCGGTCACCTGCTCCATCGTAATCTTGGGAGAATGGAAGTCTAGCAATCAGTCCTCCTGGTCCACGTTCGGCGGTTCGTCCGCGTCACGCGGTCATCAATTCCTAGCCGGCCTCTTTACTTCGAGTACAACTCGATGATGAGCTGTTCCTGCACCGGTGCGTCAATATCGGCCCGTTCAGGAAGGCGCAGCACCTTGCCTGTCAGGTTGTCATGGTCGGCCTGCAGCCAGGCGGGTACCGCCGCGGTGAGGTCGGTGGCCTCCTCGATCACGGCTTTGAGCCCTTCCTTCGTCGCGACAGCGCTGATGATCTGATCAGGCTGCACCCGGTACGAGGGGATATTCACCCGGCGCCCGTCGACGAGGAAATGACCGTGAAGGATGAGCTGCCTGGCCTGGCGGCGCGACGCGCCGAACCCGAGCCGGTACACCACGTTGTCGAGGCGTAGCTCGAGCAGCCGAAGCAGGTTCTCGCCGGTGATGCCGGGCTGGCGATGAGCCGTATGATAGTAGTTGCGGAACTGCTTCTCGAGCAGCCCGTAGTAGCGGCGCGTCTTCTGCTTCTCGCGCAACTGGAGAAGGTACTCAGAACTCTTGCGGCGGCGTCCGCGGCCGTGTTCCCCCGGCGGGTACGCGCGCCTGTCGACCGCGCACTTGTCGGTGTGGCAGCGCTCGCCCTTGAGGAAGAGCTTGCCACCTTCACGGCGACACTGCTTGCATTGAGGTGACGTATCTCGTGCCATGTCTCGCCTCCCCCTAGACCCGGCGGCGCTTCTTGGCGCGGCAACCGTTGTGGGGGATAGGCGTGCAGTCCTTGACTCCCGCCACTTCCAAGCCAGCGGCCTGAAGCGAGCGGATTGCGGTCTCGCGACCGCTGCCGGGACCCTTCACGAACACGTCGACCTTCTGCAGGCCGTGCTCCATGCCGGCTCGTGCGGCTTTCTCCGCGGTGACCTGCGCGGCGAACGGAGTCGACTTACGCGACCCCTTGAACCCCGCGACACCGGCGCTCGCCCAGGAGATGACGTTGCCCTCCTTGTCGGTGAGCGTCACCACTGTGTTGTTGAACGATGTCTTGATGTACGCGTTGCCGAGCGCGATGTTCTTGCGCACCTTGCGGCGCCGAACACGCGGCCCTCCACGCTTGACTGGTTTCGCCATATACTTGACTCCCGCTGGTACGATTCCGGATCGACGGTCAGACCGTGATCAACGGACCTTCTTCTTGACACCCACGGTGGGCCGGTGACCCTTCCGCACACGCGCATTGGTCTTCGTGCGCTGCCCGCGGACAGGCATGCCGCGCCGATGGCGGATACCCCGGTAGCACCCGATCTCCATCAGGCGCTTGATGTTCTGGCTGCGCTCGCGGCGCAGGTCGCCCTCCACGAGCACGTTCTCATCGATATAGGCCCGAAGACGGACCTCTTCATCCTCCGTGAGATCCTTGACGTACGTGTCGGGATCGATCCCGACAGCCGCCAGGGCTTGTTTGGAGGTGGTCCGCCCGATGCCGTAGACATAGGTGAGGCCGATCTCCACACGTTTCTCGCGGGGGATCGTGACTCCAGCGATACGCGCCATACTCTACTCCCCGATCAACCCTGCCGCTGCTTGTGACGCGGGTTCTGGCAAATCACCAGCACCGTGCCCTTGCGGCGGATCACTTTGCACTTCTCGCACATCGGTTTCACCGACGCTCTGACCTTCATAGTCGTCTCAACCCTCTCGAACGGGCGGGCGCGCGTCGGCGCCGCCTTGATACTCGACTGGGCACTCATATGGGCCCGTCAGCCTCCATCAAGCAGCCGCATCTCGGGACTTCCCGAGCGGAGACTTCCGGACCTTGCTCAACAGCCTCGGGCTATCGAGGCCGATTGTTACCACCGCGTCGACGGACCACCAAGGTGACCTTCGGTGGGCGCCGGTCGATCGCTCACCCAGCAAGCGAGCGATCACTTGTAGCGATACGTGATCCTACCGCGGGTCAGATCGTAGGGGGACAACTCGACCTTGACCCTGTCTCCCGGGAGGATACGGATGTAGTGCATGCGCATCTTTCCGGAGATGTGGGCCAGCAGTTCGTGGTCGTTGTCCAGCTTGACCCGGAATACCGTGTTCGGCAAGGCCTCGAGCACCTCGCCCTCTAGTTCTATCGCGTCGTCTTTAGGAGACACTTCGCTTACCGCACCTCTTCTCTTTGTTGCAGGCACCCACGACCCGCGTCGGGCACCGATCGTCTATGTTAGCACAAGGGCGGTGTTGCGACCCTCGTCAAGCCCACTCACGCGGTGAGGATCCGGGGGCCATCAGCCGTGACCGCGACGGTGTGCTCGAAGTGAGCCGAAAGACCGCCGTCCTCGGTGTAGATGGACCACGTGTCGGCGCCCACCTCCACCTCGAAACCGCCTGCGTTCACCATGGGCTCGATGGCGAACACCATGCCCTCCGCGATACGGGGCCCGTGTCCGGCGACGCCGAAATTAGGTATCTGCGGGTCTTCGTGCATCTGCCGGCCCACGCCGTGCCCGACGAGACTGCGCACCACCGAATAACCGCGGGCCTCCACGTGGGCCTGAACGGCGTGCCCGATGTCACCGATGCGCTTGCCCGACACACACTGCTGCACAGCGAGCATGAGGGACTCCCGGGTCGCCGTCATCAGCGATCGGGCCTCCTCGGATATCTCGCCCACCGGCACAGTGATGGCCGCGTCGGCGATGAAACCCTCGAACGTCACTCCGACGTCGATGCCCAGGATGTCGCCCTCCTTGAGCCGTGTGAACCCGGGGATGCCATGCACCACCATGTCGTTGGGGGATGCGCAGATCGACCCGGGAAAGCCACGGTATCCCTTGAAGGTGGGAATGCCGCCGCGGGCGCGTATGAACTCCTCGGCCGACTCATCCAGATCACGTGTCTGCACGCCGGGCTGCACCCGGGACTCCAGCAGATCCAGACACCCGCGCACTATCTCTCCGGCTCGGGCGATCATTTCGATCTCCGCGGGTGACTTCCGAATGATCAAAGGCGTACCCTCACGGCCGGCCGATCGCCTCCTTCAGGTGGGCGTACACCTGCTCAGGAGACTGCTCACCGTCGATGCGCGCGAGCACACCCTGGCGGTCGTAGTATGCGATCAGGGGCTCGGTCTGCTGAGAGTACACGGCCAGCCGGTTGCGCACCGTGCTCTCGCTGTCGTCGTCGCGCTGATAGAGTTCGCCGCCGCACTTGTCGCACACGCCTTCTTCGGCCGGTGGGCTGAAGACCATGTGGAAGGGTACCTGGCAATCGCGGCAGATACGCCGGCCGGTGAGCCTGCGCACCAGCTCATCCTCGTCGACCAGGATGGCGAGCGCCTTCGAGACGCCCCGTTCGATGCTCGCCAGGGAGTCATCCAGCGCCTCTGCCTGCGGGATGGTGCGTGGGAACCCATCGAGCAGGAAGCCGGCAGCCGTGTCGGATTCCTGCAGACGGTCCTTCACAATGCCTATCACCACTGAATCGGGGACGAGTTCGCCCGCGTCCATATACCGCTTGGCCTCGAGACCCATGGCGGTCTGGTTCTTGAGCGCCGCCCGCAGCATATCGCCCGTGGAGATGTGCGGAATCGAGTAATCCTCGACGATCCGCGAGGCCTGCGTGCCCTTTCCGGCCCCCGGCGGGCCCAACAGGATCAGATCGAACTGCGCCATCCCAACCCCCTCCATCCGTCCGCTACTTCAGGAAACCTTCGTAGTGCCGCATCAGCAGCTGTGACTCCATCTGCTTCATGGTGTCGAGCGCCACGCCCACAACGATGAGAAGCGACGTCCCTCCGAAGAAGAAGGGGATGCCGAGGCCCCAGATCAGCAGGGTGGGAAGAGCGGCGATCGACGCCAGGAACAGGGCGCCGGGCAGCGTGATGCGGGTGAGCACGCGATCGAGGTACTGGGCGGTGGGCCTTCCCGGGCGGATGCCGGGGATGAAGCCGCCATACTTCTTCAGATTGTCGGCCTGATCGAGTGGATTGAACTGCACGGCCGTGTAGAAGTAGGTGAACAGCACGATCAACATGAACTCGGCCACCAGGTACGCCCCGGTGCCAGGGCCGACGGCCTGAGCGGCGGTCTGCGCCCACGACCACGGAGTCATCTGCGCCAAGGTGACGGGAAACACGAGGATCGCCGACGCGAAGATCACCGGGATGACGCCGGCCATGTTGATGCGCAGGGGGAGGTACGTACTCTGCCCTCCGTACATCTTCCGCCCGACCACCCGTTTCGCGTATTGGATCGGGATGCGACGCTGTCCCTCCTGCATCAGGACGATGGCCGCTATGACGCCCAAGCCGATGAGAGCAAGCGCCAACCACATCAGCGGGTTCATGGTGGTGAACATCTTGTACAGCCCACCAGGCAGACTGGCGACGATGCTGGAAAAGATGATCAGCGAGATGCCGTTGCCTACGCCACGCTGCGTGATGAGCTCTCCGAGCCACATGACCATACCGGTGCCCACTGTGAGCGAGAGCACGATCAGATAGAAGCGCAGCGGAGTGAGCGGGTTGGCCGCGGTGAACGCTCCCTGCGACTGAAAGATGAAGACGTAACCCACCGACTGCACCAGCGCCAAGATGATGGTGAGGTACCGCGTGTACTGGTTGATCTTCTTCGCGCCCGACTCGCCTTCCTTGGCCAACGCCTCCAGCTGAGGGATCACGATGGTGAGCAGCTGCAGGATGATCGACGCCGTGATGTAGGGCATGATGCCCAACGCGAAGACGGCCACTCGTTCGAGCGCGCCTCCGGAAAAGAGGTCGAGGAATGCGAAGACCCCGCCGCCCGAGACGAGATCCTTGATCGCCTGCAGATCGACACCGGGCACCGGGATGAACGATCCCAGCCGGTACAGGGCGATGATGAACGCCGTGAACAGAAGACGCTTCCGCAGATCGGGAAGCCTCCAGGCGTTCAGCAGGGATTGGAACATCGAGCTTCTCCCGTCCTTGTGTCTCTCAACCGGCAGCGGCAGCGGCCGAGTCCTCCTAGAGGACCTCGGCCGTGCCGCCGGCAGCTTCGATCATGGTCTTCGCCGATGCGCTGAAGCCGTGCGCCTTGATCACGAGCGGCCGATCGAGCCCGCCGCCCGCAAGGATCTTGACCCGCTCGCCGGCCTTCTTGATGATGCCGCAGTCCACAAGCTCCTGTGGGCCGATCACCGCGCCCGAGTCGAACATCGACAGCCGCGACAGATTGACCGGAGTCATGTAGGTGCGGAAGGGGCCGATGGGCATGGATGTCTTAGCGTTCGGGCCGCGAAGTTTCGGCAGCCGCATGTGCAACGGCATCTGGCCGCCCTCGTAGCGCGCCGGCACTCCGCCGCCGCTCCGCGCGTTCGCACCCTTGTGGCCCTTGCCCGAAGTCTTGCCGAGCCCGGAGCCCTCACCGCGGCCGACACGCTTCTTCTTGGAGCGCGAACCCTCCGCCGGTCGCAAATCGTGTAGGAAGATCTCCGCCATGGCCTACCCCTCGTCCTTCACATCGACCTCGGTGACTTCGAGCATGTACTCAAGCTTCTTGACCATGCCCTTGATCGCCGGGGATTCTTCGTGGTACACCGTCTGCCCCATGCGGGAGATACCAAGAGCCCGCAGGGTGTCCTTGTGGTCCTGCTTGCGCCCGATAAGGCTGCGGACCTGCTTGACAGCTATCACGCCGATCACACTCCCGCCGGGATCGTGGGTGCGGCATCGGCGACAGGGGCTTCCCTGGGCTCCATGCCGAGCACCTCACGCACGGTCTTGCCCCGGAGCGCCGCGATCTCTTCCGGGCGGCGAAGGGAGCGCAGTCCCTGCTCGGCCGCGCGGACCATGTTGATGGGATTCGTGGTGCCCAGGCACTTGGTGAGCACGTCGTGCACACCGCCCAGCTCCAGGATCGCCCGCACCCCGCCGCCGGCGATCACGCCGGTACCCGGCGAAGCCGGCCGCAGAAGCACGCGGCCGGCGCCGTAGCGCCCCGTCACGCCATGCGTGATGGTGGAACCGTGCTTCGGGACCACGAACAGGTTCTTCTTGGCGTCGTCGATGGCCTTCTGGATGGCGAGAGGGACTTCCTTCGCCTTTCCATATCCAACACCGACGATGCTCTCGCCGTCGCCTACCGCCACGAGTGCGGTGAACGAGAACCGGCGGCCACCTTTGACGACCTTGGCCACACGGTTGATCTCGATCACGTTCTCTTGGAGGTTCAGCGCCTCAGCTCTGATCTGTGCCACTGCCGTACCTCTCCCTTTCTAGAACTCCAGGCCGCCCTGACGGGCGCCCTCGGCAAGGGCCTTGACCCGGCCATGGTACAAGTACGACCCACGGTCGAACACGACGCTCTCCACACCGGCCGCTTTCGCGCGCTCGGCGATGAGTTCGCCCACTTTGGCCGCCATCTCTTTCTTCGGCAAAGCGGTCTCTTCGACGTGCCGGCTGCAGGCGCTGGCCAGGGTGCGACCACTCTGGTCGTCCACGATCTGGGCCCAGATGCCGCGGTTGGAGCGGAACACGGTGAGGCGCGGCCGTTCCGGCGTGCCCCGGACCGCGCTCCGCACACGCTTCGCGCGGCGCTGCTTGGCCTTCTCGATCTTAGCGATACTGGTCATCTCTCTAGATTCATCCTTCCCTAGGCCCGCTTGCCGACCTTGCGACGGACGACTTCGCCCTTGTACCGGATGCCCTTGCCCTTGTACGGCTCCGGCTTCCGGATCGCGCGGATGTCGGCGGCGACCTGACCGACCTGTTGCTTGTCGATGCCCTTCACCACGATCTGCGTAGGGGCAGGCACTTCGAACTCGATGTTCGCCGGTGCCGTGACCACCACAGGGTGAGAGTAGCCCACCTGGATCTCCAGGTCGCTGCCCTTCAGCGCGGCGCGGTAGCCCACTCCCACGATGTCGAGACGCTTCTCGAAGCCGGTGGTGATGCCGGTGACCATGTTGGCGATGAGCGCCCGCGTGAGCCCGTGGAGAGCACGATGGGTGGCGGCGTCGCTCGGCCGGGTGACCAAGATGACACCGTCGGTGATCGTGACCGTCATGGCGGAGCTCACATCGCGTGAGACCTCGCCCTTCGGGCCCTTGACGACCACGCGGGCGCCGTCGACCTTGACCACGACGCCGGCGGGTACCGGTATGGGTTCTCTTCCGATCCTAGACATGTGCGATCACCACACGAAACAGATGACTTCGCCGCCGATTCCCTGCCTCTGTGCTTGGCGGGCGGTCATCATGCCGCGGGAGGTGGAGACGATCGCCATCCCCAGGCCGCCGAGGACCTTGGGTAGCTTGTCTTTCTTGGCATAGATACGGCGGCCGGGCTTACTCACACGCTTGAGCTGCGTGATCACCCGACGACGGTCTTCCGTGTACTTCAGGTCGACCACGAGGGTGTCGAAACTCTCGCCTTTGACCACACTGTAGCCGGCGATGTAGCCCTCGTCTTGGAGTATGCGCGCCACTTCCACCTTGATCAGCGAAGTGGGCATCGAAGCCTCTGAATGCAAGGCCTTGTTGGCGTTCCGGATGCGGGTGAGCATGTCGGCTATGGGATCTGTATGCGACATCGTCCCCCCTTACCAGCTCGACTTGGTCATGCCGGGGATCACTCCCTGGTGGGCCAGTTCGCGGAGGCAGATGCGGCACACCCCGAACCGGCGGTAGTAGGCGCGCGGCCGCCCGCAGCGCGAACACCGGTTGTAACCCCGGGTCGCGTACTTGGCCGGCCGCCTCGCCTTCGCGATGAGCGATTTCTTTGCCATACGTCAGGTACTCCTTATCCTAATTCTCGCGGAAAGGCATGCCGAGCTTCTTCAGCAGGGCACGTCCCTCATCGTCAGTTTCCGCCGTGGTGGTGATGGCCAACTCCAGCCCGCGGACCCGATCGATCTTGTCGTAGTCGATCTCAGGGAAGATGATCTGCTCCTTGAGACCGAGATTGTAGTTACCGCTCCCGTCGAAGGCGGTGGCGGAGATGCCCCTGAAGTCACGGATGCGCGGTATTCCGATGCTCACCAGTCGGTCGAGCATCTCCCACATGCGGTCGCCACGGAGGGTGACCCGCAGGCCGACCGGCATGCCCTCACGGATCTTGAAGTTGGCGATGGACTTGCGAGCCCGCCGCACCTGTGGCTTCTGACCGGTGATCTGGCCGAGCTGCTTCGCGGCCTCCTCGAGGATCTTCGCATCCTGCGAGGCCTCACCGATACCCATGTTGACGGTGATCTTCGCCACCTTCGGCACTTTCATGACGTTGGGGTAGCCGAACTCCGAAAGGAGCTCGGGCACAATGGTCTTCATGTATCGCTCTTTGAGCCTCGGCATCGCCATGGCTATCCCTTGTCTACCTGGACGTTGCACTTCTTGCAGTAGCGCACTTTCTCACCCTTCTCGATACGCCTGCCCACGCGGACGGCCGCATCGCAGCCGGGGCACACCAGCTTCACGTTCGAGATGTGCATGCCGGCTTCACGTTCGATGACGCCGCCTTGCGGGTTCTTCTGCGACGGCTTCACGTGCCTCTTGATGAAGTTCAACCGCTCGACCACGACACGTTCGTCTTCCGAGAGCACCCGCAACACCTTGCCCCGTTTGCCGGTCTCTTTCCCTTGGATCACTTCGACCGTGTCGCCCTTGCGGATCTTCTTGATCCCTCTTGCGTTGGCCATGATCACAGCACCTCCGGAGCAAGCGACACGATCTTCGTGAAGTTCTTCTCGCGCAGTTCCCGGGCGACCGGACCGAAGATCCTCGTGCCTCGCGGGTTGTTCTGGCGGTCGATCAACACAGCCGCGTTCTCGTCGAAGCCGATGTAGGTGCCATCGCCGCGGCCGAAGGACTTCTTCACCCGCACAACCACGGCCTGCACCACGTCGCCCTTCTTCACCGATCCACCCGGGGTCGCTTCCTTCACCGTGCCCACGATGATGTCGCCGACGCTCGCATAGCGGCGTCGCGACCCACCTTTGATACGGATGCAGAGAAGCTCGCGGGCACCCGTGTTGTCGGCGACCTTGAGTCTTGTCTCTACTTGGATCATCGCTGGTTACCTGTCTCTCTCGGTGGCGGGGCTACTCGGCCCGCTCCAGTATTCCCACGAGGCGCCAGCTCTTCGATTTCGAGAGCGGCCGACACTCGCGGACCAGCACCTTGTCGCCGATCCGAGCCTCGTTCTTCTCATCGTGCGCCTTCAGCCGGCTCGAGCGGCGCACGATCTTCTTGTACACCGGATGCGGCTTCGCGGCCGTGACCTCCACGACGATGGTCTTATCCATCTTGTCGGAGACCACCGTGCCGCGGCGCTCCCGTTGCGTGCTTACACGCTCCGCAGCCATCTACGACTCCTTCGACTTGCGTGAGTTCTGCACCGTCATGAGGCGGGCGATGTCGCGCCGCACCTCGTTCAGCCGGCTGGTGTTCTCGAGCTGCCCGGTCGCCTGCTGAAAACGGAGGTTGAAAAGCTCCTCCCGCGACTGCTTGAGGCGCTGCTCCAGCTCCTGCTCGGCGAGCTCGACCATGTCCTTAGCCTTCAAGGCCGCCGCCCTCCCTCATCACGAACCTGCACTTGACCGGGAGCTTGTGCGCCGCGAGGCGGATGGCCTCTTTCGCCAGATCCTCGGGCACCCCGGCGAGCTCGAACATGACGCGGCCCGGCTTGACCACGGCCACCCATTGGTCGGGTGAGCCCTTACCGGAGCCCATACGCGTCTCGGCCGGCTTCTTGGTGATCGGCTTGTGAGGGAAGATGTTGATCCACACCTTCCCGCCCCGCTTGATGCGGCGGGTCATCGCGATACGGGCGGATTCGATCTGCCTGCTCGTGACCCAGCCGCATTCGGTGGCTTGAAGCCCGAATTCACCGAATTGCACCGAGGTCTGGCCTTTGGACTGCCCGGCCATACGCCCGCGGTGCTGCTTCCTATGCTTGACTCTCTTTGGTAGTAGCATCGTTCCCTTGTCTCCCTACGACTGGTGCACGCCGGCCCGCTGTGGAGACCATCGGCCGGTGCCCTGACGGCCCCGGCCACGCGCCTCCCGGCGGATACGGTTCACCTGCCGGAATCCGAGCCTCCACGGCCTCCGCGACTCCCGCGACTCCCGCGACTCCCGCGACGCTCGTCGGGGACGCCCAGCACGGGCTCCTTCTTCACGTCGTTGTCGAAGCCCTCGGGCATGACCTCGCCCTTGTTGATCCAGACCTTCACGCCGATCTTGCCGAACGTGGTATTCGATTCCCAGAAGCCGTAATCGATGTCGGCCCGCAGCGTGTGGAGCGGTACTCGCCCCTCGCTGTAGCCTTCGGTGCGGGCCATCTCGGCTCCGCCCAACCTGCCACCCGATCGTACCTTGATGCCCTCCGCCCCCGACCGCATGGCCGAGGTGATGGCGCGCTTCATCGCCCGCCGGAAGTTGACCCGGTTGGCCAACTGCTCGGCAATTGACTGGGCGACGAGACTGGCATCGAGTTCCGGTCGCTTGATCTCGGCGATGTTCACGTGCACCGCTTTGCCGGTGAAGTCGTGGATCTGTCGCCGCAGAGCGTCGACTTCCGACCCCGACTTGCCGATGACAATGCCCGGCCGCGCCGTGTGGATGTCGATGACCAACTTGTTCCGATCCTTGCGGATCACGATATCCGACAGACCCGCATGACCCATCCGCTGGCGGATGAACTTGCGGACAGCGATGTCCTCCTCGAGGAAACCGGCAAAATCTTTCTCGGTGAACCAGTGCGCTCGCCAATCATGGATGATGCCCAAACGCATTCCACCTGGGTGGACCTTATGACCCACGGATCACGACTCCCTTCTCTCGTCGACGGCCACCGTGATGTGACTGGTCCGCTTGCGGATCTTGGTGGCCCGACCCATGGCCCGCGGCTTGAACCGCTTGAGCGTGGGGCCCTCGTTCACGTATGCGGCGGACACGACCAGATCGTCGGCCACCATGTCGTTGTTGTTCTCGGCGTTGGCGATGGCCGAAGCCAAGACCTTCTGCACGATGGGGGCTGCCCCCCGTGGTGTGAGCATGAGGATGGCCCTGGCATCTTGCACGGACTTGCCGCGGATAAGATCCACGACCTGCCGGGCCTTGCGTGGCGAGAGCCTCACATACTTCGCTGTCGCGCTGACCACGCCCCTACCTCCTCGACCGCTTCTCTTTGCCGCCACCGTGCCCGCGATACGTGCGGGTGAGCGCGAACTCGCCCAACTTGTGACCGACCATGCTCTCGGTCACGTACACCGGTACGTGCTTCCGACCATCGTGCACCGCGATAGTGTGACCCACCATCTCGGGAAAGATGGTCGATGCCCTCGACCATGTCTTCAACATGCGCTTGTCGCCGGTCTGGTTCATGCGCTCTACACGCAGCATGAGCTTCGCCTCGACGAAAGGCGCTTTCTTTGCTGATCTCGTCACAGCGCCTTCTACCTCCCTTTGCGGCGTCGTCTGACGATGTACTTGTCCGACGGCTTGGTGCCCCGGGTCTTATGACCAAGGGTGGGCACGCCCCATGGCGTGACTGGATGACGTCCTGGTGTCGTGGAGCCTTCGCCACCGCCGTGCGGGTGGTCGACCGGGTTCATGGTCGTACCGCGCACCGAGGGGCGGATGCCCATCCAACGGGTGCGACCGGCCTTGCCGGTCGACAGGTTCTCGTGCTCGGCGTTGCCGATCTCGCCCACCGTCGCCCTGCAGGCGAGGTGGATCATGCGCATCTCGCCGGAGGGAAGCCGGAGGGTCGCGTACGCGCCTTCCTTCGCCATGACCTGCGCGCTCGTGCCGGCGGCGCGGGCGATCTGACCACCCTTGCCGATGTGCATCTCGATGTTGTGCACCGTGCTACCGACTGGGATGTTCCGCAGGGGCAGCGCGTTACCTACCTTGATATCGGCGCCCACACCGGACTCCACCTGATCGCCGACCTTCAGCTTGTTGGGGGCCAGTATGTAGCGCTTCTCGCCGTCGGCATACACGATCAGAGCGATGCGGCAACTGCGGTTCGGATCGTACTCCACCGAAGACACGCGTCCGGGAACGCCGTCCTTATCGCGCTTGAAGTCGATGATGCGGTACATGCGCTTATGCCCGCCGCCCTGGTGCCGCGTGGTGATACGGCCGTTGTTGTTCCGGCCGCCCTTGCGCTTCACCGGCACGACGAGCGACTTCTCCGGCTTCGATTTCGTGATCTCCTCGAAGGCCGGGGTGGTCGTGAAGCGTCGACCCGGAGACGTAGGTTTGTAACTCTTTATCGCCATGAGCTCTCTTCCGCTCTCCTAGCCATCTTAGTTGCCGCTGAAGAACTCGATCCGATCACCAGGAGCGAGTTCCACCACGGCCTTCTTCCACTTACGGGTGTGACCCCGATGCAGGCCGCGTCGCTTCGGCTTCGGCTTCACGTTCAGCGTGTTGACACCGATCACCGTGACTTTGAAGATCTCTTCCACAGCGTCACGGACGTGCTGCTTGGTAGCTTTCGGGTGTACCTCGAAGGAGTAGCGGCCTTGCTCCACCGCTTCGTAGCTCTTCTCTGAGATCACGGGCCGGATCACTATCTGCCGCGCGTCCATCAGGCCTCACCGCCTTCCAGGAACGCGACGGCGGCTTCGGTGAGCACTGCCGTGCGGGCCCATATGTAGTCTTGCACTTCCACCTCGTTCACCGGGAGCACCCGGGTGCGAGGTAGGTTACGGAAGCTGAGCAGAGTGTTCACCTCGTACGGCGCACCCACGACCAGGGTGGGTCCGTCGAGCCCAGAGGACTCGAGGATCGCCGACGCCCGGCGGGTGGAAGGCACGTCGAAGTCTCCGCCGGCCAGAACCCTCACCGCTTCGTTCTCGATCAGGTTGCCGAGCGCCATGCGGTACGCCTTGGCCCGCACTTTCTTGTTCACCTTGAACGAGTGGTCGCGCGAAATGGGCGGAAAGGCCATGCCGCCTCCCGTCCAATGCGACACGCGGCTGCTGCCCGCTCGAGCTCGCCCGGTGCCCTTCTGCCGCCACGGCTTGGCTCCGCCGCCGGACACCTGCCCGCGCGACTTCGCGGCGTGCGTGCCCTGCCTGCGGGCGGCCATTTCGCCGCGTACGACCTCGTGGAGCAGGCCGAGGTTCGCTTCGGCCTCGACCAAGCGGCCGGGGAGCTCATGCTCTCCGACGACAGCGCCCTTCTCGTCGATCTTCTGTATGGATGGCATATCCCTATCCTCTGACGAACACCAAGGAGCCCTTGCTCCCCGGGACGGAACCCTTGACGAGCAGGAGATTGCGCTCCCGGTCGGTGGCTACCACGGTCAAGCCGGATTGAGTGACGCGCACGTTGCCCATCTGTCCAGGCAACCTCGTGCCGGGGAAGACCCGAGCCGGATCGGCGCTGGCGCCGATGGAACCGGGGGCCCGGTGGAAACGAGAACCGTGACCGCCAGGACCACCGCTGAACCCGTGACGTTTGATCACGCCCTGGAAGCCCTTGCCCTTGCTCACACCCGTCACCTTCACCTCGTCACCCGCTTCGAACACCTCGACGGTGATCTCGTCGCCCACGGCGAGATCGTCCTGGGCACGCACCTCAGCCAGATGCTTCTTAGGGTCGGCGCCGGCCTTCTTGAGGTGACCGAGCTCGGGACGCGTGAGGCGTTTCGGCTTCACATCGCCATAGGCGATCTGAGTGGCCACGTAGCCCTCGTTGGCTACGGTCTTCTTCTGGGTGACCACGCACGGGCCGGCCTGGATCACCGTCACCGACGTGACGGTGCCGTCCTCACCGAACAGCTGGGTCATCCCGACTTTGGTGCCAAGCAGTGCTTTCATCACAGTTTGATCTCGATGTCCACGCCCGCGGGCAGGTCCATGCGCATGAGCGAATCCACCGTCTTCGGAGTCGGCTGGTGGATATCGATCAGACGCTTGTGCGTACGGATCTCGAAGTGCTCCCGCGAATCCTTGTCCTTGAAGGGACCACGGATCACGCAGTAGACGTTCTTCTCGGTGGGCAGCGGCACGGGGCCGGAGATGGTGGCTCCGGTGCGCTCGGCCGTCTCCACGATACTGCGCGCGCTCTTGTCCACGAGCTCGTGATCGTAGGCCTTCAGTCGTATACGTATCTTTTGTTGAGCCAAGGTCAGCCTCGTCTCTCGCTATCCTGCCCCAGGGCCCCGGTCGGGACCCCGCGGGCTCGGAAAGTCCTGTCTTTGGTCTAGGCGATGATCTTCGTGACCACGCCGGCGCCCACAGTACGGCCGCCTTCGCGGATAGCGAAGCGCAGGCCCTCCTCCATGGCGATGGGGGTGATCAGCTTCACGGTCAGGTTGGTGTTGTCGCCCGGCATGATCATCTCCACGCCCTCGTCCAGGGTCGTGTCGCCGGTGACGTCGGTCGTACGGAAGTAGAACTGCGGGCGGTAGCCCTGGAAGAACGGCGTGTGACGGCCACCCTCCTCGCGACTCAGCACGTAGACCTCGGCGCGGAACTCGGTGTGCGGAGTGATGCTGCCCGGCTTGGCGAGCACCATGCCGCGCTGCACATCGTCGCGCTTGATGCCGCGGAGCAGGACGCCGATGTTGTCGCCGGCGCGGCCCTCGTCCAGCAGCTTGCGGAACATCTCGACGCCGGTGCAGACCGTCTTGATGACCTCCTCCTGCATCCCGATGATAGCGACGTCCTCGCCCACCTTCACGATGCCGCGCTCCACTCGGCCGGTGACGACGGTGCCGCGGCCTTGGATGGTGAACACGTCCTCGATCGGCATGAGGAACGGCTTTTCGGTGTCGCGCTCGGGCTGGGGCAGGTAGTCGTCGACGGCGGCCATGAGCTCGAGGATGGGTTTGCAGGCTTCGCACTCGTCTTTGCCGCACCCACACTCCAGCGCCTTCAGGCCCGACCCGATGATGACCGGGATATCGTCGCCCGGGAACTCGTAATCGGAGAGCAGTTCACGCACTTCCATCTCGACCAGCTCGAGAAGCTCGGGGTCGTCGACCATGTCGGCCTTGTTCAGGAACACGATGATGTACGGCACACCCACCTGGCGGGCGAGCAGGATGTGCTCACGCGTCTGGGGCATGGGACCGTCGGCGGCGGAGACCACGAGGATGGCGCCGTCCATCTGCGCCGCACCGGTGATCATGTTCTTGATGTAGTCGGCGTGACCCGGGCAGTCCACGTGGGCGTAGTGCCGATTCTCTGTCTCGTACTCCACGTGAGCGGTCGCGATGGTGATGCCGCGCTCGCGCTCCTCAGGAGCGTTGTCGATGGAGTCGAACGACCGGACAGTGATGTTGGGGTTCTGCGCCGCCAGACAACTGGTGATGGCAGCCGTTAGCGTGGTCTTACCGTGATCGACGTGACCGATCGTCCCCACGTTGACGTGCGGCTTGGTCCGCTCGAACTTCTTCTTAGCCATCTTTCCTCCCTTTCCTTACCGTGATGCGCTCAGGCCGGACGATCGGCCGTGGTGCCTGTTTCTTTACGAAGCTTCTAACGCTCGCCCCGGAATCTCGCGACGATCTCGAGTGCTATCGACGCCGGGACTTCCGCGTAGTGGTCGAACTGCATGGTATAGGTGGCCCGGCCTTGGGTCGAAGACCGCAGGTCGGTCGCGTATCCGAACATCTCGGAGAGCGGCACTCGTGCACGGATCACCTGGGCCCCAGCCCTCGGTTCCATGCCCTGGATGTGGCCTCTCCGCGAATTCAGGTCTCCGATGACATCACCCATGTATTCCTCAGGTACGACCACCTCCACGTCTTCGATGGGTTCAAGCAGCACCGGCTTGCTCTTCTCAGCGCCGGCCTTGAACGCCATGGATCCCGCGATCTTGAAGGCCATCTCCGACGAGTCGACCTCGTGGTACGACCCGTCGTACAGCTCGACCTTGACGTCGACCATCGGGAACCCGGCGAGGACGCCGGTGCCCATCGCTTCGACGACACCCGCCTGGACCGCGGGCACATACTCGCGGGGCACGACGCCCCCTACGATCTTGTTGGTGAACGAGAAGCCTTCGCCGGGCTCTGTGGGGATGAGGCGTAACACCACATGCCCGTACTGACCGCGGCCGCCCGTCTGGCGGACGAAACGCATCTCTGCCTTCTCGGCGGTGTTGCGGATGGTCTCGCGATACGCCACCTGCGGCCGCCCGACGTTGGCGTCTACCTTGAACTCACGCAGCAGTCGATCGACGATGATCTCCAGATGGAGTTCGCCCATACCGGCGATGATGGTCTGGCCCGTCTCCTCGTCGTTGTGCACACGGAAGGTGGGATCCTCTTCCGCCAGCTTCATGAGGCTCTCGCCCAGCCTGTCTTGGTCGACCTTGGTCTTGGGCTCGATAGCCACCGAGATGACCGGCTCGGGGAACTCGATGGACTCCAGGATCAGCGGATGGCCCGGGTCGGTGAGTGTGTCGCCGGTTGCGGTGACCTTCAGCCCGACTGCGGCGGCGATGTCGCCGGCGAAGATCTCGGTGCGATCCTCGCGATGGTTGGCGTGCATCTGGAGGATGCGGCCCACACGCTCCTTCTTGCCCTTGGAGACGTTGTACACGTACGAGCCCGCCTTCAACACTCCCGAGTACACCCGGAAGAACGTGAGCTTGCCCACGTACGGATCGGTCATGATCTTGAAGGCAAGCGCGGAGAAAGGCTCGTCGTCGGCGGCGTGCCGCACCACCTCCACGTCCGTGCGCGGGTCGATGCCGGCGATCGGAGGGATATCGGTAGGAGCAGGCAGATAGTCGATGACGGCGTCCAGAAGCATCTGGACGCCCTTGTTCTTGAAGGCGCTGCCGCAGAGCACGGGGGTGATCGAGATGCCGAGTGTGGCACGCCGGATGGCTTCCTTGATGGTGGCCTCATCGACTTCTCCGCCTTCGAGGAAGGCGTGCATGATGCTCTCGTCGTGGTCGGCCAAAACCTCCAGAAGGCGCTGACGGCCCTCGGCCACCTGCTCCTCGAGGTCGGCTGGGATGCCGGTCTCTTCCCACTCGACACCCATGTCGTCTTGGAAGAGATATGTCCTCATGCCCACGAGGTCCACCATGCCGCGGAACTGATCCTCGGCACCCACCGGCACGTGCAGGATGAGCGGCCGGGCGTGAAGCCGGTCGACCATGGTCTGCACCGACTTCGCGAAATCGGCGCCCGTGCGGTCCATCTTGTTGATGAAGGCGATACGCGGAACGGAGTACTTGTCGGCCTGACGCCACACCGTCTCAGACTGAGGCTCGACGCCGGCCACGGCATCGAACACCGCCACGGCACCGTCGAGTACACGGAGGGAGCGCTCGACCTCCATAGTGAAGTCCACGTGCCCGGGTGTGTCTATGATGTTGATACGGTTCCGCTTCCACGCGCAGGTGGTGGCGGCCGCCGTGATCGTGATGCCGCGTTCCTGCTCCTGCTGCATCCAATCCATGACCGCGGCGCCGTCGTGCACCTCGCCGATCTTGTAGGTGCGGCCCGTGTAGTACAGGATGCGCTCGGTGGTCGTGGTCTTCCCGGCGTCGATGTGAGCCATGATGCCGATATTGCGCACACGGTCGAGCGCGAATTGGCGCTTGCCGGTTTCAACTTTCGATGTAGCTGCTTGTGCCAACTGCTCTTCTTATCCCTTCCATGCTCGGCGCGGACCGTCCGCCCCGAAACGACAGAGAACCGGGCCGAGCGACCGCGTACGGCCCTCGAACCCGGACCCTGCTAGATGTCGACGTGTGCTGCTTACCCCAACCAGACCGTTCTACACCAAGGAACTTACCAGCGGTAGTGCGCGAAGGCCTTGTTAGCCTCAGCCATCCGCAGGAGGTCTTCCTTCTTCTTCATCGTGACTCCGGTGCGGTTATAGCCATCGAGCAACTCGCCCGCCAGGCGTTCCGCCATGCTCTTCTCACGCCGTTCGCGGCTATGCGTGATCAACCAACGCACCGCCAACGTATACGAGCGGCGGGTGCTCACTTCCACAGGTACTTGGTAGTTCGCGCCCCCGACCCTGCGAGACTTGACCTCGAGCGCGGGCCTCACGTTCTCGACTGCTTCCTTCAGCACCGCGATGGGCTCCTGCCCGGTGCGCTCGCGCATGATGTCGAGGGAGCGGTAGACGATAGCTTCCGCCGTCGACTTCTTGCCGTCGCGCATGAGACGGTTGGTGATCTGCGTGACCAAACGGTTCCGGTACACGGGGTCGGGCGTGATCTCCCGCTTCTGTGACTTGATCCTACGAGCCATCTACAGCCGCCTTCCTGGCCTACTTAGGCGCCTTGACGCCGTACTTGGAGCGGCTCTGCTTACGACTAGCCACGCCAGCGGTGTCAAGGGCCGCACGGATTACTTTGTAGCGCACGCCCGGAAGGTCTTTCACCCGGCCGCCCCGGATGAGCACCACGGAGTGCTCCTGCAGGTTGTGCCCGATACCGGGGATGTAGGCGGTGACCTCCATCCCGTTGGTGAGACGAACACGGGCCACCTTCCGCAGAGCCGAGTTCGGCTTCTTGGGAGTGGTGGTGTAGACACGGGTGCATACACCCCGCTTCTGCGGAGCACCCTTGAGAGCCGGGGTCTTGGTCTTCTTGACCAACTCGACCCGACCCTTCCTTATCAGCTGATTAATCGTCGGCACGAACACTCCTCGATCACATACTGGTTGTTTCCCGCCGGAATACCATCTAGACCGGAGGGCACGAAACGTGCCGGAACCAGCCGCGGCGGCGAAGTATAGCAAAGGCCTTGGTGACCTACAAGCGACTTCATCAGTCCTCTTGAGCCTGTTCCGGCACACCGGTCTCGGCCGTCTCGTCGATACTCTGCGCCGCGTCGCGGCCGATCACCACGACCTCGTCATCCTTGAGGGTGAGGCCTCGATCGGCCAGCCGGTTGCGCACCTCCTCCAGACTCTTCTGTCCGAAGCCGGAGATGGCGAGGAGCGACTCGGGCGTGGATTCGACCAGATTGCTGAGAGACTCGAGGCCCTGACCCGTGAGGATGGAGTGGACGTAGGTGGGCAGATCGAGTTCGTCCACCGAACCGTGCGCCCACTCTTCGTCTCTGGCGCCACTCTTGCCGGCGAGCATAGCAAGTGCCTGCTCGGGCGTGAGCGTGCCCTGGGGGAACCCATCGCCGTCGTCGTCGAGGTCGCCGAAGAACCCGGCCATGTCGGCGCCGAAGCTCCGCACAGGACTGACGTCGATGTTGCGGTACTGGCGAAGACCGGTGGCCGCGGGGATCAGCTTGCCGATGATCACGTTCTCCTTCAAGCCGCGCAGGTAGTCGATCTTGCCCTCGAGCGCAGCGTCGGTGAGCACCTTCGTGGTCTCCTGGAACGAGGCGGCCGAGAGGAAGCTCTCCGTGGCCAACGAGGCCTTGGTGATACCCATGATCATCACTTCGTGGGTGGCCGGCTCGCCGCCGGCTTCGATCTCTTCGTTGTGCCGTTCGAAGGTCATCTTGTCGACGGTCTGGCCGGGCAGCAGCGTGGTGTCGCCGGGCGACTCCACGCGCACGCGCTTGGTCATCTGACGCACGATGAGCTCGATGTGCTTGTCGCTGATCTCCACGCCCTGGCTCTTGTAGACCTTCTGCACCTCGCCCACCAGATACTGGGCAGTGCCGAGGATGCCGCGGTGCTTCAACAGATCGCCCGGATTGAGCGGACCCTGATGCAGCTGGTCACCCGCCCGCACTCGATCGCCCTGCTTCACAGTAAGCTGCATGCGCCGGCTCACGCCGTATGAAGCCACCTCGGTCTCGAGGTCGTCGAGGATGCGGAGCTTGCGGGGGTTCGCCGGATCGTCGAGGTCGACGAAGTACTCGCGCTCTGGGTCGAGTTCGGCGTCGACGATGCGGGCCTGCCCTTTCGGCTTGCGCGCTTCGAAGAGCTCGACCACCCTGGGGAGACCGTGCGTGATGTCGGCGCCGGCGACACCACCGGTATGGAACGTACGCATGGTGAGCTGGGTGCCCGGCTCGCCGATGGACTGGGCCGCCACGTGACCCACGGCTTCCCCGATCGCTGCGAGCTCGTTGCTGGCCAGCGAGCGGCCGTAGCAACGCTGACAGACGCCGAATGCGCTCTCGCACACGAGCACCGAACGTACCCTCAAGAGCAACGCGTCGGCATCCGCGGCCATGAACGTGGTACCGAGCTTACGAAGCGCCGTCTTGGTGATCGGCTCGTTACGCTCGAACAGCACCTCGCCGGTCTCGGGATGCGCGACTGTGTCCCCGAACAGACGGCCGAGCAGGTGATCGGTCCTTCCGTCGCGGCGGTACTGTGTCTCGATAGACTCGGCGGTGCCACAGTCGACCTCGCGGATGACCACGTCTTGTGCAACGTCGACGAGACGTCTGGTGAGATAGCCCGAGTCGGCGGTGCGCAGAGCGGTGTCGGCCAAGCCCTTGCGAGCACCGTGCGTCGAGATGAAGTACTCGAGCACCGAGAGCCCTTCCATGAAGTTCGACTTGATGGGCCGCTCGATGATCTCACCCTTCGGATTGGCCATCAGGCCGCGCATGCCGGCCAGCTGCCGGATCTGCTTGAAGGAGCCCCGAGCACCCGAGTTGGCCATCATGTACACGGGGTTCAAGCGCCGGAAGTTCTTCTCCATCGCGGCAGCGACCGTGTCGGTGGCCTCGGTCCAGAGTTCGGTGACCTTCTCGCGTCGCTCCGACTCGGTGAGGTTGCCGCGCATGTACTCGCGCTGGATGCGCGCGACCCTCTCCTCGTACTGCTGGAGGATCTCCTCTTTCTCCGGAGGCACGACGATGTCGTTCTTGGAGATGGTGACCCCTGCAATGGTAGCGTACTGAAAACCGAGGTCTTTGAGCACGTCGAGTAGACGGGCCACGACTGTGGCGCCGAAGCTCTCGACGAGGTCGGCGACGAAGTCGGTCATCACCTTCTTGGTGACCACGTGGTTGCGGTACTCGTACTCGAGTCGCCGCGGAGGCTCGCCGTCTGGACCCTCTTGGTACCAACTCTCTCCGAAGTACGCGGAAAGGGACGCCGATACCGCCGAGTTGAACAGGGCTCGGCCCACCGTCGTCAGCACCCTGCCGCCCTCCCAACGAAAGAGGATCGGATCCTGCAGTCCCACGACCTTCGTGGCGAACGCGTGCTCGAGGCCGGCCACATCGGCGAACGCGCGCGGGTGGGGGACGAAGGCCTTCAGCGCCTCGAGGTCGGTGATGTCCACCTCATCGAGGTCGAGTCGGCCGTCGGCGGGTTCGAAGTAGGTCATGTAGTAGCAGCCGAGGATCATGTCCTGACTGGGCACCGCGATCGGCTTGCCGCTCGCCGGCGAGAGGATGTTGTTCGACGACAGCATGAGGATGCGTGCCTCGGCCTGCGCCTCCACGGAGAGCGGCAGGTGCACAGCCATCTGGTCTCCGTCGAAGTCGGCGTTGAAGGCCGTGCAGACGAGAGGATGCAGCTGGATGGCCTTGCCCTCGATGAGCACGGGCTCGAAGGCCTGGATGCCCAGACGGTGAAGCGTGGGCGCCCGGTTCAGAAGGACCGGATGCTCCGAGATCACCTCTTCGAGGATGTCCCACACCTCGGGGCTCTCGCTCTCGACGATCTTCTTTGCCGCCTTGATGTTCTGCACCTGACGGTGCTCGACCAGGCGGCTCATCACGAAGGGTTTGAAGAGCTCCAAGGCCATGGTCTTCGGGATGCCGGCCTGATGAAGCTTGAGCTCCGGCCCGGCCACGATCACCGAACGGCCCGAGTAGTCCACGCGCTTGCCAAGCAGGTTCTGACGGAAGCGACCCTGCTTGCCCTTCAGCATGTCTGAGAGCGACTTCAACGGCCGGTTGCCCGGGCCGGTGACGGGACGACCGCGGCGGCCGTTGTCGAACAGCGCGTCGACGGCCTCCTGCAGCATGCGCTTCTCGTTGTTCACGATGATCTCGGGCGCACCGAGGTCGAGCAGGCGCTTGAGGCGGTTGTTCCGGTTGATCACGCGGCGATACAGGTCGTTCAAGTCGCTGGTGGCAAAACGGCCGCCGTCCAGCTGCACCATGGGGCGGAGCTCCGGGGGTATCACGGGCACCGACTCCAAAATCATCCACTCCGGCCGGTTCTCCGACCGCAGGAAGCCCTCGGCGACCTTGAGGCGCTTGACCGCGCGACTCTGCCGCTGACCCTTACTGGTCTTGATGACCTCACGGAGCGATGTGGCTTCCTCGCGCAGGTCGACGGCGCGGAGTAACTCCCGGATGGCCTCGGCGCCCATGCCTCCCCGGAAGTAGACTCCGTACCCGAAGGGGCTGCCGAACTTCTCTTTCAGATCGCGGAAGAAGGTCTCATCGGTGATGATCTCGCCCTTCTCCAGGCTGCGGAAGGCCGCCCACATCTCGCGCAGGCGCTCCGCGGACTCCTCGGTATAGCGATCGTTCTCACGCAACGCCGACTCGGCGAACTCGCGCAACTCGGCCGTGCGTTTCGTGACCTCTTTCGCGCTCCAGTCCTCGAGCGGCACCTCGTCGAGGCCGAGCGCGGCCTCGTCCTCCTCGTCGGGGGTGGAGTTCCCCATGAGCACGCTCACCCGCTTGTCGCGCTCGGCCATATACTTGACCTTGCGCTCGTCGCGAAGGGTGAACAGGTTGTCGATGTCAGCCTGTACCAGCTCTTCGAGCTTCTCTTTGTCCGCCTCACGCTTCTCCTCATCGACGAAGGTGACGATCGAAGCTGAGAAGTAGAGCACGCGCTCAAGACGCTTGGGCGAGATATCCAGCAGGTAGCCCATGCGGCTCGGCACACCCTTGAAGTACCAGATGTGCGACACCGGCGTGGCCAAGTCGATATGGCCCATGCGCTCGCGACGCACCTTGGCGCGGGTGACTTCAACGCCGCAGCGCTCGCAGATGATGCCCTTGTAGCGCACGCGCTTGTACTTGCCGCAGTAGCACTCCCAGTCCTTCGTGGGACCGAAGATGCGCTCGCAGAACAGGCCGTCTTTCTCGGGCTTGAGCGTGCGATAGTTGATCGTCTCCGGCTTGAGCACCTCACCCGACGACCACGCCCGGATCTGCTCCGGTGACGCCAGGCCGATCTTGATGGCGTCGAATTCGTTGATGTCGATCACCAGGGCCTCCTATTCCTCGTCGTCGGCCACGGGAATGCCGAGACCCTCATCTTCGATCGGTTCGCCATCATCCAAATCCACCTTGAGAGCGGCGACGATCTCGTTCTCGTCGATCTCGAAGTCATCGTCGTCATCGTCGTCATCGTCGTAGGCGGCGTCGGTACGATTACTCACGAGCACTGCCTGGGCCTCGGCGGCGCGCTCCTCGGCGCGACGGCGCGCTCCCAGATCGATCCCGAGCTCCTCGGCCGCCCGCAACAGATCGTCCTCCTCATCGGAGACCTCGAGGTGGCCGCCTTCCTCGCTGATCACGTTCACATCGAGCCCGAGGGACTGCATCTCCTTCAGAAGCACCTTGAACGACTCGGGGATACCCGGGCGTGCGATGTTCTCGCCCTTCACGATGGCCTCGTAGGCCTTCACCCGGCCGATCGTGTCATCGGACTTGATGGTGAGCATCTCTTGGAGCGTATAGGCGGCGCCGTAAGCTTCGAGCGCCCACACCTCCATCTCGCCGAAGCGCTGACCCCCGAACTGCGCCTTGCCGCCCAACGGCTGCTGGGTAACCAGGCTGTAGGGGCCGGTGGAGCGAGCGTGGATCTTGTCGTCGACCAAGTGGTGCAGCTTCAAGATGTACATGTAGCCCACCGTGACCGTCTGGTCGTAGGGCTCGCCGGTGCGGCCGCTGAAGAGCCGCACCTTGCCGCTCACGTGGGTGCCCGCGGCGCGGGACAGGTCGATGCGCATCTCGACCCCGCAGTCCTCGTGCGCGAGTGCCCACCCGAGCAGGGCGAGGTCCACGTGCACCTGCGAGGCACCGTCGAAGGCCGGTGAAGCCACCGGCATGGGCGCATTCACGGCCCCCTTATCGACGATCTTGTAGTACTTGCGCACCAGGTCGAGCTGTTCTGCATGCGTAAGGTCGCTCGAGCCGGCATCGTCCTCGTCCATCGGCGTCGCGTTGCGCTCGAGGGTGTAGAAGCCGCGCTTGGCGGCCCAACCCAGGTGAGTCTCGAGCACCTGGCCCACGTTCATCCGCGAGGGGACGCCAAGCGGGTTCAGGATGATGTCGACCGGGGAGCCGTCTTCCATGAAAGGCATGTCTTCTTCGGGCACTATCTTCGAGATCACGCCCTTGTTGCCGTGACGTCCGGCGAGCTTGTCGCCCTCGGCGATCTTGCGCTTCTTGGCCACGTATACCCTCACGAGGCGATTGACGCCCGGTGAGAGGTCGTCGCCGTTCTCACGCGAGAACTGTTTGACGTCGATCACCACGCCGCGCTCGCCGTGCGGCACTTTGAGCGAGGTGTCGCGCACCTCGCGGGCTTTCTCTTTGAAGATAGCGCGGATGAGCTTCTCTTCCGCCGTGAGTTCGGTCTCACCCTTCGGGGTGATCTTGCCCACCAGGAGGTCGCCCGAAATCACCTCGGCGCCGACGCGCACGATGCCGTCTTCGTCGAGATCGGCCAGCGACTCCTCGGAACGGTTGGGGATGTCGCGGGTGATCTCCTCGTCGCCCAGCTTCGTGGAGCGGGCTTCCACCTCGTACTCCTCGATGTGGATCGAGGTGAGGACGTCGTCCTTGACGAGGCGCTCGCTGATGACGATCGAGTCCTCGAAGTTGTAGCCCTCCCAGCTCATGAACGCCACGAGGAGGTTGCGGCCCAAGGCGAGTTCGCCCTGGCTCGTGGAGGCACCGTCGGCCAGAGGATGACCCTCGGCCACGTCCATGCCCACATCCACCAGGGGCTTCTGATGGATCAGCGTACCTTGGTTAGAGCGTGTGAACTTGAGGAGTCGATACTTGTCGAGTTCTCCGGTCTCCGATTCGACCAGAATGCGGTCTGCCGAGACACCCTTCACCCGCCCGGCGCGCCGGGCGACCACCACGTCACCGGTATCGACGGCGGCTCGATACTCCATGCCGGTGCCCACAAGAGGAGCCTCCGACACCATCACCGGCACCGCCTGACGCTGCATGTTGGAACCCATCAGAGCCCGGTTGGCGTCGTTGTGTTCCAGGAAGGGGATGAGAGCCGTCGCCACCGACACGATCTGCTGCGGCGAGACGTCCATGTAGTGCACGTCGGCGGCTATGGTACTGACGTACTCCCCACCGGGTGAGCGGGCCATGACCGTGTCGTTGACGAACTCCCTGCTCTTCGGATCGTATGGCGCGCTGGCCTGGGCGATAGTGAGCTGACGCTCTTCGTATGCCGTGAGCCAGTCGATGTCGTCGGTGACCTTGCCGCCTACCACTCGACGGTACGGAGTCTGGATGAACCCGAACTCGTTGATCTTGGCGTACGCCGCGAGAGAGCCGATGAGGCCGATGTTCGGACCTTCGGGAGTCTCGATCGGGCACATGCGCCCGTAGTGGGTCGGGTGGACGTCGCGCACCTCGATGGGCGCCCGCTCCCTGGTAAGGCCACCCGCGCCGAGGGCGGAGAGCCTCCGGCGGTGGGTGAGGCCGGCCAGAGAGTTGGTCTGGTCCATGAACTGCGAGAGCTGCGAACTCCCGAAGAACTCCTTGAGCGCCGCCACCACCGGCCGGATGTTGATGATGGTCTGCGGCGTGATCGTGTCGGGGTCTTCGGTGGTCATGCGCTCTCTGACGACGCGCTCCATGCGCGAAAGGCCGATGCGGAAGGCCTCCTGCACGAGCTCGCCCACAGTGCGCAGGCGACGGTTCCCGAAGTCCTCGTATTCGTCAAGGCGATGGGCGACGTCCTCCCACTCCAGGTTCGTGGCGGTCTCAGCCAGGTCGCGGGATTCGCTCCAGAACTCCTCCGCCCCTTCGGGTGCCTTCTTGGCAGCCTCGAGCGGCACCGTGACGAGTTCCTTCACCAGAGCCACGATGTCGGTCTTCGTGAGGGTGCGTATGTCGCCTACCTCGAGAGCGAGGCGGGAGTTGACCTTGTGGCGCCCGACCTTGGAGAGGTCGTAGCGCTTGGGGTCGAAGCACGTGTTCCGTAGCAGGGTGCGACTCGCCTCGAGCGTGGGAGGCTCCCCCGGACGCTGCTTCTTGAAGAGCTCGACGAGCGCCTCTTCGACGGAGCGGACCGTGTCCTTCTCCAACGTGTTCCTCATGAACATGTTGTTGTCGAACAGGGCCAGGATCTCCTCGTCGCTGCCGGTGGTGAGGTAGCCCTCCGGATCTCCCGACTCCGAGTTCTGGATGCCCGCCAGGGCACGCAGGAACACCGTCGCCAGGAGTTTCCGCTTGCGATCGATACGCACGTTGACCGTGCCGCGCTTGTCGATCTCGAACTCGAGCCACGAGCCGCGTGACGGCATGAGATTGGCGACCAACATCTGCGTCTGCTTGTTGCTGTCTTTCGGCTGCTGGACGTACGCGCCGGGCGAACGGACGAGCTGTGTCACGATTACGCGCTCGGTGCCGTTGATGATGAACGTACCTTGCTCGGTCATCATAGGGAAGTCGCCCATGAATACCTGCTGTTCCCGGATCTCCCCGGTGTCACGGTTCACGAAGGCCACCGTGATGAACAGGGGCGCCGAGTACGTCTGATCCTTGTCGCGGCACTCGTCCAGAGAGACGGACGGCTCCCGGAACTCGTATTCGCCGAACTCCACCGCGAACTTACCAGTGTAGTCCTCGATGGGGTTGATGTCCTCGATGGTCTCGCGAAGACCCTGCTCGGTGAACCATTGGAAGGAGTTCAGCTGTATCGCTATGAGTTCTGGTACATCGAGGATAGTGGGCAGTTTCGAGAAAGACTTACGCGGCTTGGGAGTCGTGCTGAGGCTCAAGCTTGCTCACTCCTCACAACAAGTAGGCAGGACGAAATGGCTAAAAGCGTAAACTTGAATGCTATCATGCCGTCGCAGGCAGAGACAAGCCGGAGGGAGCATCCTTCGATGCTCCCTCCGAGCTCGCCGGCGTTCCGCATGCGCGGGGAGATGACTACTTGATCTCGACCACGGCGCCGGCTTCTTCGAGCTGACTCTTGAGCGCTTCGGCCTCGTCCTTGGTGATGCCTTCCTTGACCGCGTTCGGGGCGCCGTCGACCAGGTCCTTCGCTTCCTTCAGGCCCAGGCCTGTGACCGCACGCACGACTTTGATCACCTGGATCTTCTTGTCGCCGGTCGCGGAAAGGATAACGTCGAACTCGGTCTGCTCTTCCACTTCCTCAGCTGCCGCGGTCGGGGCGGCGGCGGCGGCCATCGGAGCGGCGGCGGTGACGCCGAACTCCTCCTCGAGCGCTTTGACCACTTCGGCCAGCTCGAGAACGGTCATCTTCTTGATCTCTTCGATCAGCTCCTGCGGGGTCATGTCTCTCCTACCTCCGTACGTTCAGGTACCCTGCGGGCCCGAGCCCGCACTGCTTTCCTACGACGAGCCGGGCTACGCCGCGGCCTTCTGCTCCCTGACCTGGTCGAGCGCGATCACCAAGCCGCGGATGGGCCCGGTGAGCACGTTGGCCAAGCCATACAGCGGCGCGGCGATGCCGCCGACCACCTTGGCGATGAGCTCTTCGCGACTCGGCAGGGTCGCCAGCTTCTCGACGTCCTCGCGAGCGAGCAGCCGGCTCTGCAGGTAGCCACCCTTGACCTCGAGCTTCTTCTTCTCCTTGATGAAGCCGAACAGCGCTTTCGCGGGACCCACGGCATCCTCACCACAATAGGCGATGGCGGTGGGACCGTCGAGCAGCGCATCGAGACCCTCGACGCCCGCGTCGGCAGCCGCGATCCTCGCGAGCGTGTTCTTCACGACCGTCAGTTCGGCTCCGTTGGCCCTGAGCCGGTTGCGCAACAGGGTGGCTTCGCCCACGGAGAGCCCGCGGAAGTCGACCAGATAATAGGCGTCCGTGGAGCGCAGCTTCGCGGCGATCTCCTGTACCGCGGCTACCTTCTCCGGTCTGGCCATGCGTCATCCCTCCTTTCCACAATAGAAAAACGTCCACCTCCGGAACTGAGGTGGACGCCCAAGATACTCATCGCACGTATGTGACGCACGCGATACCACAGTGTCCCGCCTCGGCTGGCCGACCCTCTGTTCGGGCCGATTACCCCGCCCAGGTGAGCGGGACCAGCTGTCTCCGGCTTTCGACGCGGAAGTATACCCCCAGAGGTCCCGCGCCGACAACCCCCGGGCAGCTCGCGACCTGCAGGCAGTCGCGGCCGACTATCCTCGCGGCAATGCTACTCGACGACCTCGGCCGTCACGTCCGCCTCCACCGTCTCGTCCGCGTCAGCCGTCTCGTCGACTACCTCGTCAGCGACGACGATCTTCGTCTTCGTGGTATCCACGGGCACGCCCGGCCCCATGGTGCTGGCGAAGGTGATGCTGCGCAGGTACTTGCCCTTGGCAGAGGCGGGCTTGGCGCGCACGAGCTCATCGAGGAACTCGGCGTAGTTCTCCACAAGCTGCGCCTGGTCGAACGACTTCTTGCCGATGATCACGTGCACCACGCCCAGCTTGTCGGTGCGATACTCGATCTTACCGGCCTTCATGTCGGCGACCGCCCTGCCCACATCGAACGTGACCGTTCCAGCCTTGGGGTTCGGCATGAGACCTCGCGGGCCGAGCACGCGGCCAAGCTTGCCGACCACGCCCATCATGTCGGGAGTGGCGATGGCGACGTCGAACTCGAGGAAGCCCTGCTCCACGCGCGTGGCGAGGTCCTCGGCGCCCACGACATCAGCGCCGGCGGTTTCGGCCTCGGTGGCCTTGTCGCCCTTGGCGAACACCGCGACGCGCACGCTCTTGCCGGTGCCGTGCGGGAGCATGATGGTGCCGCGCACCTGCTGATCGGCGTGACGGGGGTTGACGCCGAGCTTCACGTGCACTTCGACCGTCTCGTCGAACGTGGCTGCCTGCATACTTTGGATGAGTCGCACCGCCTCACCCACCGAATACACGCGCCCTACCTCGACGGCGCGCTTTGCTTCCTTGTAGCGCTTGGACTGCTTGCTCACTTCGAATTCCTCCTGTGGTGCATGCGGGTCCGTTAGGGACCCTCCCACTCTCATGGCCCCCGTCTTGCCGGGGGTCGATATCGGATCCGCTCGACCGGGTCCCTCAGGGGCCTTCCCGTGCGAACGTCTCTACTGTTGGACGACGACCCCCATGCTACGCGCGGTGCCGGCCAAGATGTTCATGGCGGCTTCCACGTCGTTCGCGTTGAGGTCGGGCAGCTTCACTTCGGCGATCTGCCGCAGTTGATCGCGAGTGATGGTGCCTACCTTCTCGCGCTTGGGCGAGCCGGAGCCCTTGGGTACACCCGCGGCCTGGCGGATGAGCACCGCGGCCGGGGGGGTCTTCAGCACGAAGGTGAACGACCTATCCTCGTAGACCGTGATCTCGACGGGGATGATGGTGCCCACCTTGTCCTGCGTCTGCGCGTTGTACGCCTTGCAGAACTCCATGATGTTGACGCCGTGCTGACCCAGGGCGGGGCCTACCGGCGGCGCCGGATTCGCCTGACCCGCGGCGATCTGAAGCTTGATGTTCGCTCGAACCTTCTTTGCCACTGTCTCTCTCCGTGTCCTTCTTACGGATCCGCGCGCTGCGTCAGATCCTCTTGACCTGTTCGAAGCCCAACTCGGTGGGCGTGTCGCGCCCGAAGATGGACACCATGACCTTGAGCTTGCTCTGTTCCGCGTTCACTTCGGAGACCTCGCCCGTAAAATCGGCGAGAGGCCCACTCGACACCTTCACCTGGTCGCCCACCGCGAACTCGGCCTTCGCTTTGGGCTTCTCCACGGTCGAGGTGTGCAGGATACGGTCGACTTCGGCGGCGCTCAACGCCGTTGGCTTGTTGTCGGCCCCGACGAAGCCGGTGACGCCCGGGGTGTTCTTCACGAGGGACCACGAGTCATCCGTGAGGACCATCTTCACGAGCACGTATCCCGGGAAGATGCGGCGCTCGATCTGGGTCTTCTCGCCACCCTTGGTCTCGACCACCTGCTCGGTGGGGACCACGATGCTCTCGAAGTAGGGTACGAGACCCATGGATTGGATCCGGTGCTCAAGGTTCGCACGAGCTTTGTTCTCGTGTCCTGAGTATGTGTTGATTACGTACCACTTAGCCAGCATCGTGGGGATCCAGATCCTTTCGTGGGCGAGGAGCGAGGGACTCGGTCACCCGAGACGGGCCAGCTTGACCAATGTGGACCACACCAGATCGAGGAGCCCTATATACGTGGCGGCGATCGCGATCGCCACGAGCACGACCATGGTGGCCTGCACGAGTTCCTGCCGCGGCGGCCACGTGACCTTGGCCATCTCGTTGCGCACTTCTCGCAGGAAACGCCGGGCACTGCGCCCGCCGCCTGCGCGTGCCGCGACTTGGGCCGAGGACTTCGCGCCCTTGGCGGGAAGCGTCTTCGCCGAAGCCTTGGCCGGCGCCTTCGCCGGCGCCTTCGCCGAGGACTTCGGTATGGGTGACCATGCCATCGTGCTTCGTGTGCCTTTCTATAGGAGAGGGCTGGCAGGGCAGGAGGGATTCGAACCCCCAACATCCGGTTTTGGAGACCGGCGCTCTACCGTTGGAGCTACTGCCCTACGCTGTTCCTCGGATAGGAGCCTTCACCAGCCCAGCGAAGGACGCCCCCGCCCTACTTCGTTTCCTTGTGCGTCGTATGCGACCCGCACCACTTGCAGTACTTCTGGAACTCGATCCGCTCGGGATCGTTCCGCTTGTTCTTCATCGTCGTGTAGTTGCGGCGCTTGCATTCCTGACAAGCCAGCGTGACCCGTACGCGCATCGCTTCATACCATCCTAGCTAGAGAGCAATCGTGGATGCTACCACAGCGCATGTTTCAACCCAAGGGCGCGGCCCCACGGTAGGGACACGCCCTTGGGCGAAGGATTGGTAGCGGCGCAGGGACTCGAACCCCGGACTCGCGGATTATGATTCCGCTGCTCTGACCAACTGAGCTACGCCGCCGTACTCCACATGCTGATGGAGCCTCCAATCGGATTCGAACCGATGACCCCTTCCTTACCATGGAAGTGCTCTGCCAGCTGAGCTATGGAGGCCCTTTGGACCGCGAGCGACGAGCGCTCACCTCGCCTCAGGAGGTGGTGGGTGGTGGGGGGAGGAGGATTTGAACCTCCGTAGGCTGCGCCGACAGATTTACAGTCTGCTCCCTTTGGCCACTCGGGCATCCCCCCACGGCCTATCGGCCCTGAAGCGAACCCGGATGATACCCGAGGGGTTTGACCATTTCAAGCGGGCGGAGCGAGGTTGGGGAACCGCCGAAACACCAAGGGTGGGCACGAAATAAGGGCCCCGCTGTCGGACGCGGGACCCTTGGGAAGGGAGAGGCCTGCAAGGGCCGTCGCCGAGGCTCCTCCTACGGGAGCGAGCCCTGGCCGTGTTCCGCCCTCCTACACAGAGTGGCCCGTGCACTCCGCGTGCGGCGCCGGGCAGTTGAAGGGAACCTTGTCGTGGCCCGGCGTACCGTGGGTCTTCATGTGCGCGTTGTGCAGCCCGTCGTAGGCGGCCGCGGGCGGCGAGGGAGCCGCAAAAGCCGGGGCGGCCATTGCCAGGAGCGCCAACACGATCAAACCCACCATGAGGATCATCGACGTACGCTTCATTCACACATCTCCTTCGTCCGCCGTACGATTGCCGGCATGTCTTCGACCGATCGGCGGCATCTGCTCGGAGAGGACCGCCTGCAGTAGCAGTCTACTACGCTTTGTAGTATGTGCCAGGTCGAACGTCCGTTCTTTACAGAGCCTTTACGGTCGTAGGAACGTGCGGGGGACGAGCGGGGCCGACGAGGAGGGAGATGCGAAGGGAGGGGCCTATTCGCCGTGTGGTTCACCTTGTACTGAACGAGGTGAATGCTATACTCCCGCGGGCCCTGAGCACTCCGCGACAGGGCACTCCACATCTCGCAAGGAGTCACCCTTGAGCGCAGAAGGACCGTCACCGCAGCAACTCCAGGTGATCGAGGAGTTCGGCCTGATCTTCGAGGCCCACGGGGTGCCGCGCATGGCCGGCCGCATCCTGGGCCGGCTGCTGATGTGCGACCCACCCCATCAATCGTTGACCCAACTCGGCCGAGACCTGCAGGCCAGCAAGGGCTCGGTGAGCACCATGACCCGGCTGCTCATCGACCGAAGGATGGCCGAGCGGATCACCTTCCCCGGCGACCGGCAGGATTTCGTACGAGTGCGTTCGGGGTCCGCAGGCGAGCTGTTCCGCGACGTCGCCCAGCACTCCGCACTGCAGACCCGACTGTTGGAGCGTGCGCTCGAGGTGGTTGACAACAAGTCCCCCGAGGGTACGGCACGGATCCGTGAGGCACACGACTTCTTCAGTTTCATGCGCGACGAGGTGCCGACGCTACTCGCACGTTGGGAGGCCCGCCGCGCGGCCGCCACCCTCTCGTTGGACCCGGCGTCTTCAGGCGCCACGGCTCCCGCCCATCCCCCACCCGACCAACCTTCCGTCGAAGACAGCTCTGCTCTACGACCCGTTGAATCGAAAGAGGACCGATGAGTCTACTCACCCGAATCTCGCTGAAGAACCGCTCAGTAGTCGCGTTGGCCGTGGCGGCCATAGTGCTCATTGGAGCTTACGCCGTCACCTCGCTTCGGCAGGAACTCATACCCAGCATCGAGTTCCCCGCGGTCACCGTCTTCACGGTACAGCCCGGAGCCTCCCCGGCCGACGTCGAGCGCAGCGTGACCACCCCCATCGAAACGGCGTTGAAGAGCCTCCCCGGCATCGAGGAGATGACGTCGTACTCGAACGAGGGCATGAGCGTCGTCGTGGTGATGTTCGATTTCGGCGCCGACATGGAAGCCAACCAGGCTGCCGCAACCCAAGCGGTGGATAGAGTACGCCCCATGCTGCCGACCGGAGTGCAGCCGCAGGTGGGCGCCATCAACCTTGGCGGCCTCCCCGTGGTGCAGCTGGCCGTCAGCTCGCCTCTGCCACCCGAGGAGCTCACCGCACTCCTTGGGCAGAAGGTCCTGCCCAGACTGCAGCACATCGAGGGCGTGACCGACGTGTCTTTGTCGGGCGCCGCCGAATACCAGCTCCAGCTCGAGCTCAAGCCCTTGGCACTGGCGAGTCTCGGCGTGTCGCCCCAGGCCATCATGGGGGCGTTGCAGACCGCCAACATCTCGATGCCCGCGGGCACACTCGCCGTCGATGGCGCGACCATCCCGGTGCGGGTCACCAGCCGAGCCGTCACACTCGATGCGCTGAGGGCACTCCCGCTGAACGGCGCGAGTGCCGCCGCCACGGGTGCCGCCGGGGGCGCCTCCGGCATGCCGGGTCAGGCTCCTACGGGAGCGGCTGATCCGGCTGCGACATCCATGACCGCGCCGCCCGCTGCCGTGCCCGCCGCGCCCGTTACTTTGGGACAGGTGGCGGATCTCGAGATCATTCCGGCGCCCGCATCGTCGATCACGCGCACGAACGGCCGGCCGTCGATAGGCATCTCGGTGACCAAGGCGGCGGACGGGAACGTGGTGGACATCTCCGCTGCCGTCGCCGAACTCATCCCCGAGTTCGAGGCGAGCCTGGGAGACGGCGCCGTGGTCACCACGGTCGTCGACCAGGCGCCGTACATCACCCAGAGCATCCGCTCGATGTGGGAGGAGGGGATCCTGGGCGCCTTCTTCGCCGTCTTGGTCATCCTGCTCTTCCTGCGGAACTGGCGCTCGACCATCGTGGCGGGCATCTCGATCCCACTCAGCGTGATCGTGGCGCTCGTCATCCTCTGGGGAAGAGACAGCTCCCTCAACATGCTCACGCTGTCCGGGCTCACCATAGCCATCGGGCGGGTCATCGACGACTCGATCGTGGTGCTCGAGAACGCCTACCGGCACCTCCAAGAAGGCGACGATCCGCACACCGCCGCCTACAAAGGCACCAAGGAAGTGACGGCGGCGATCACGGCGAGCACGCTCACGACCGTGGCCGTCTTTCTGCCCCTCGGCTTCGTGAGCGGCATATCCTCTGAGTTCTTCCGGCCCTTCGCACTCACGGTGACCTTCGCGCTGCTCGCCAGCCTGCTCGTGGCCCTGACCGTGGTGCCGGTCGCCGTGACCTGGATGCTCTCCAAGAAGCAGGTAGGCCAGCGCGATGCGGATGAGCTCACCTGGATGCAGCGTGTCTACCTGCCGACGATCCGATTCGCTTCGAAGCACAAGCTGCTGACGATACTCGCCGCAGTCGTTCTGCTCGCCGGATCCGTCGCCCTTACTCCATTGCTCAAGACCAACCTCATGGACCAGTCGGCCGAGACCACGTTCAGCATCACGCAACAGATGCCCGCCGGCACACAGAGTGACATGACCCTGGAAGCGGCCGCCATGATCGAGACCCTTCTGGCCGACACCGAGGGCGTCGACATCTACCAGGTCACCGTGGGCAGCACCGGCGGTCTCTTCGGAGTGGGCGGCGGCGTGAACGCCTCCGCCTCTCGGGCGCAGTTCCTGGTGACCGCCGACGCCGAGCACGACAAGACCGTGCTCATGGACGACCTGCGAGCCCGCATGGCGGCCGAGAATGTGCCCGGCGAGCTGAGCTTGAGCGTCACCGATGCGTCCGGCGGGGACATGTCGGCGATCGAGGTGCGCATCTCCGCCGACGACCCGGCCGTGCTCGAGGAAGCCAACGCGGCGGTGGTGAACCGGCTCAAGGAGCTGGGTGGTCTGGCCACCGTCACCTCGAACCTCTCGGAGCGTATGCCGCAGATACAGGTGAACGTCGACCCGACGAAGGCCGCGGCTGCGGGCCTCGACGCCACCACCGTCGGCGGATACGTGGGGCTCATGCTGAACGGCATGCCCGTGGGCACCGTCATGACCGAGCACGGGCTGTTGCCGGCCTACATCCGCCTGCCGGCCATGAACGGCGCTTCCCCGGACACGTTCGGGGAGCTCCTATTGGCCGGATCGGGTGGGATCCTGCCGCTCTCCTCTGTGGCCACGGTGGCGCAGGTGGAGGAGCCCGTGCAGATCACCCACACTGGCGGCGAGCGCACGATCACCGTCAACGCCACCAGCTCGGGCAACAACGTCGGAGCCACGGCCACCGAGATAGAGACGGCACTCGCCGGTCTCGAGATGCCCGAGGGTTCAAGCTGGCGTATGGCAGGCGTGACCGAGATGATGAACGACATGTTCACGACACTCGGCATCGCGATGCTGGTAGCGGTGATGCTGGTGTACCTGATCATGGTGGGCACGTTCCGCAGCCTGTTGAACCCGTTGATCCTCCTGGTGAGCATCCCGTTCGCGGCGGTCGGGGCCATCCTCCTCCTGCTCGTAACGGGCACGACCCTGGGCATGCCCAGCCTGATCGGACTGCTCATGCTCATCGGGATCGTGGTGACCAACGCGATCGTGTTCCTCGACCTGGTGGAACAGTTCCGGGATCAAGGCATGGATGCCCGCACCGCGGTGATCGAAGGCGGGAGAAGACGACTGCGGCCGATCCTCATGACGGCGGTGGCGACCATTCTCGCCCTCACCCCCATGGCGCTCGGACTGGGAGAAGGATCGTTCCTGTCGCGGCCGCTGGCAGTGGTCGTGATCGGCGGACTGCTCACGTCGACGGCGCTGACCCTGGTGCTGGTGCCTGTGCTCTACCTGACGTTCGACCGGTTCAGGCGGAGGCCGACGGATCCTGCCGCCGAGCTGTCGGCGGAATAGCGGCGGGCGCGATGCGCCCGCCGCCGCCACAGGTTACTTCACGAGCGACTCCAGCCAGGGCAGGATGAAGGTGATGGCGAACGCCACGCTCACCACGTACATGAACGGGTGTACGTCCTTGGCCTTGCCGTGGAACAGCTTGATCAGCGTGTAGCTGATGAAGCCGAAGCCGATGCCGTAGCTGATGTTGTACGTGAGGGGGATGCCCACCAGCGTCAGGAACGCCGGGAAGGATTCCTCGAAGTCGGTCCACGGGATCTCACGCACGGTGCGCATCATCAGGAAGCCCACCACGATCAGAGCTCCGGCGGTGATCGGGTATACGAAGAACGAGCCCTCCGGCACGGCAAAGCCGGAACCCGTCATCAACAGGTACTGCACGTCGTTCCCGATGATGTACCCGCCGCCCACCATGGCGATGATCGGAGCGAAGAACACGCCCACCGCGAAGAGCAGACCCGTCACCACACTGGTGAAACCGGTGCGGCCGCCCTCGGCGACGCCCGCCGCGCTCTCGATGTAAGTGGTGATCGAGCTGGCACCGAAGAGGCCGCCGGTCATCGCCGCTACAGAGTCGACCGCGAGGATGTTCCGGATACCGGGCACCCGGCCATCCTTATCCACGAACCCGGCCTGTTCGCCCACCGCGACCACCGTCCCCATGGTGTCGAAGAAATCGGTGAGCATGATGGCGAACACCGCCATCAACAGCACCGGGGTGAAGATCTGGAACAGAGCGAGCCCACCATCCACCGAATGGAAAGGGGCGAAGAAGCCGCTGAAATCGGGGGCTGCGGTAACGGCGGTCGGCAACTTGGTGATCCCCAGGATCAGCGCGGCGACCGTGGCCACCAGGATGCCCCACAGGATGTCGCCCTTCACCTTCAACGCCATGAACATCAAGATGGCAAGCAGCCCGATGATCGACACCCAGACGTATGGCTGAGTGAAGTCGCCGAGGGCGACAAGGGTGATGGGAGCCGGGCGGATGAAGCCGCCCTCGTTCAGGCCGATGGTGGTGATGAAGAGCCCGATGCCGACGCCGATGGCCCGCTTGAGGTTCAACGGGATGGCGTTCATCACGGCTTCGCGGAGTCCGGTAAGGACGAGGACGAGAATGATGATGCCTTCGACGAAGATCACCGACATGCCCACCTGCCAGGGCACGTTCGCCTGCTGAAAACCGATCACCGAGAAGGTGACCACAGCATTCAGGCCCATGCCCGAGGCCAACGCCAGGGGCCGGTTGGCCACGAGACCCATGCAGATGGACATCAGCGCGGCCCCGAGGGCCGTGGCTGTAGCCGCCGCGGGGAACGGCACGCCGGCAGCGGAGAGGATGCCCGGATTCACGAAGATGATGTACGCCATGGTCATGAACGTCGTGAAGCCTGCGATCACTTCTGTGCGCAGGTTTGTGCCCCGCTCCGTGAACTGGAAGTACTTGTCGATCGTGTGCAAGTGGCGCCTCCTTCTTCGAGTCTCGATTCCTCGCTGCGGATTCTAAGCTACCCACGTCGCGCGCGATAGTAGCGATGCGACGAATGCCGTCCGACACTCTGGACTTCCCGTGGATCGCGTGGCGACAACGAGGCTCGAGCTCGCCGGCTCCACCCCCGGTGGGATATCCTGCGAAGGTCGTCTTCCAAGAATCGTCCCTCGCGGGCGGTCCTCTAGGGAACATCCGGTAAGGAGATCATGTGGCCGCACCACTCGGGTCGAGATCGCGCGGGCTTCTGCCTCTACTCGGCCTCGCGGGGGCGGTGGTGCTGTGGGGCACCAGCTTCGCCTCCACGAAGATCGCCCTCACCGCGTTCGACCCTATGGTCGTGGTGTGGATGCGCATGGCCATGGGTTCGGTCATCGTGGCCTTCATCTGGCCGCTCATACCCAAGCCGGAGTATCGGCGCGGCGATTGGCGCTGGCTCGCCGCGCTCAGCCTCTTCCAACCATGCCTGTACTTCCTGTTCGAAGGCTACGCACTCAAGTACACCACCGCGATGCAGGCCGGCGCGCTCTCGGCGATCGTGCCTCTGTTGGTGGCCGTCGGAGCTCGAGTCTTCCTGGCCGAGCGACTCTCCCGCACCACCCTGATCGCGGTGGTGCTGTCGATGGTGGGCGTGGCCCTGCTCTCTCTCGGCAGCGAAGCCGGCCTCCACGCGACCAACCCCGTTCTTGGCAACGTCCTCCAGCTGTTGGCGTTCGTGTGCGCCGCGGGATACATGCTCTTGGTGAAGCACCTGAGCTCCCGCTACAACCCGCTCCTGCTCGCCTGCATCCAGATCCTCGCCGGTACGGTCTTCTTCTCCCCCGCAGCCGTGACGGCGGACTGGGGATCGATCCTGCACGCGCCGCCGGGTCCCTGGGCGGCCACCGTGTATCTCGGCGTTCTCGTGACTCTCGGCGCCAACGCCCTCTACAACTTCGGTATCAGCAGGCTTCCTGCCGCACGGGCCGCCCTCGCGATCAATATGATCCCTCTGGTGGCTGTGTTGAGTGGTTGGCTCGCGCTGGGGGAGTCGCTCACACCCGTGCAGGCCGTGGCCGGCGTCGTCATCGGCTACGCGATGCTCCTCGGAGTGCGGGGTTCACGACGGGCAGTGCGCGAGTCGCCGCCCGTGCCCGAGGCCGCCTGACCGGAAGGAACATCTTTGCACTCGACTCCCGCGCGGTGGAAGATGATCCTGGCCTTCGCCGCCGTCTACATCATCTGGGGCACCACCTACCTCGCGATCCGCTTTGCGATCGAGACCCTCCCCCCCTTCCTGATGGGCGGCCTGCGTTTCGTGATCGCCGGAGCGCTCCTCTACCTCTGGACCACTCTGCGCGGCGTCCCCCACCCTGTGCTCCGGCAGTGGAAGCCGGCGCTGATCTCCGGCGTGTTCCTGATCACGGCAGCCCAGGGGGCGGTGGTGTGGGCCGAGCAATACATCAACTCGGGGCTCGCCGCCGTGCTCGTGGCCACCGTCCCTATCTGGATGCTCACCTTCAACTGGGCCCGCCCCGGCGGCGAGCGGCCGAACCAAGTCATGATGACGGGCGTCGCCGCGGGGTTCGCCGGGGTCATGGTGTTGCTGGCACCGTGGCAGACCGGCGATCGCGACATCTACCTGTTCGGCGCGGCCGTGGTGCTCCTCGGAGCGATGTCGTGGACGGGGGCTTCCCTCTACACCCGCTCCGTCCGGATATCGACCTCGCACTTCCAAACCACCGCGATGCAGATGCTGTGCGGCGGGGCGGTACTCACGTTGGTGGGAAGCGTGACGCGCGAATGGGGGCGCGTCTCGCTGGAGGACGTCTCGGCACTTTCCGCGCTGGCCTTCTTCTACCTGGTGATCATGGGCTCTGTGGTCGCGCTCACGGCCTACACCTGGCTGCTGGGGGTCGCGCAGCCGTCACGTCTGTCGACCTACGCGTACGTGAACCCGGTGGTCGCCGTCGCTCTGGGTTGGTTGTTGGCCGGCGAGACACTGACGCCCCGCATGGCCCTTGGAGTGGCCGTCATCGTAGGCGCCGTCGTGTTGGTAACCATGGGGAAGACGTCGGCACGCTCGGCGCCGGCGGGGGCGAGGGGGGCGTCAGCGGCGGGGGCGACTCCCTCGGACGCGACCGGGGTGGCGGTTGTGGCGGCAGCGGGGGCGGCTCTGAATCCGCAGGCGCCGGACATGCCTGCGATCGCTGCCGAAGCGGCTACGGACGACGTGGTGCTCTTCGAGTCGCTCACCGATCCGCAGCCGGTGGAGGACCACTAGTCGCAGGTCGAAGGGGGATCGCGAGTCGCCCGAGAAGTCCGGTCGCCTACGCCTTTCGCGCCCACTTGAGCGATTCGAACTGGCCGGAGACCTTCTCCATCAGCTCGGGGAGGCCGCCCTCGTAGCCGAGTGACCTGAGCTTCGCATCCGCGCCTGCGGCGTCGAGCTTCCCTGCATGCACGTCCTTGATGACGCCCAAGCCCGCATCCACCTGCGACGGCAGGTCGCGCACCTCGTAGCCCTGAGCGTCGTAGCCCTTTCGCACGTCCTCGAGTGAGTGAGCCGCCTTGCCCGCCTGAGCGTACGCGTCGAGGGTGTTCCCCTGGTTGTGGGAGGCGAGGACCTTGGTCTCGTACGACGTGCCGTAGCCCTTGGGATCGAGCAAGGTCGATCTGCCGGCCTTGACCATGTCGGCGTTGGGCGTGATCTGCGTCTTCTCCCATTGACCGGTCTTCTCGTTGTACATCTTCGCCTGATCGGCCATGTCGACGGGCGCCTCGGCGTGGTGAGCATCGGTGGCGAGCTGCTGGCGGTCATTGGCCCACTTCTTGGCACCCGCGGGGTCGGTGGGGCCACCCGTCTCGGCCGCGAAGATCTCGGCGCTCTTGCCGGCCCACTTCTCCTTCTTGAGCTCTATGAAACGGCGCTGGCCGGTGACAGGGTCGGTGGTGATGTAGCCGGCACGGTAGTCGCGGTCGGTACCTTCGGGATTGCCGAAGGGGTCTACCACGATCTCCCTGCCCGCGGCCTCGGGCACGTTGTTCTCGATCCACTCCTTGAGCTTCCTATCGTGGCCTTCGTAGATCTTCGAGCGCGTCTCGTTGAACTTCTTCCATGCTTCGGGGTGGTTCTTCCGGAGTTCGCGCATGGCGTCCGGATCGCTCATGACCCGTTCCGTGGTCGAGCGGTCGACCGACCCGCCGTCGGCGGTCTTCGCCGCGATGTCGTCAGCGATCGAGGTCGCGCGCTCAGTGGGGGATGGCCGTGGCTTCTTCGCGCCCGGCTTCTCGGGCGCCGGCTTCTCAGGTGCGCGCTTCTCGGGTGCAGGCTTCTCGGAGCCCTCGGGAGCCTTTTCGGGGCCGTCGGGCTGCTTTCGCGCCGCGTCCCGAGCATCCGGTGTGGACTTCGCCGCGTCCGGCCCGGGGGCCTTTGCCGGGTCGGAGCCGGCCGGCTTGAGCTTCGCGCCGGCGGGCAGACCCTTGGGGTTCAGATGGACGATGAATATCAGGAAGCGGATGAGCCCCTCATCGCGCAGCTGCTTGCCGATGCGCGTCATCGCGTCGGTCACCGAGAGTTTCGGGTCGTTGCAGAGCTCCTTGGCGAAGTTGTAGGTGATGAACAGCGCCCAGCCGATCGCCTTCTTGTTACCCGACAGCTTGGTGAGGAAGTCTGGGTCGGTCGCGGCGCCCTCGAGTGCTCCCGTCAACGTGGCCGACTGAGCCAGGAGCCAGTCCTCGAGCGACCCACCGCGGATCCACGTCTCCATTCCCGAGACGAGGAGGGGCTTGAGCATGCCGATCGCCACCGAACCGACGACGCCCAAGTAGGCACCGCTCGCCACGCCGAGCGCGATATCGCCGCACCACGAGACCCAATCGAGAGTGTCCTCGATCTGCTGAATCCACCACGCCGAATCCAGGTGCTCGTGCGCTTCCTTCATCAGCTGGTCGTGCGCGAAGTTCATGAGCTGCTTGCGCATCGCGTACAGGCCTTCGGCGCCCATCGTAAGAGAACGCTCGTTGACCAGCGCGTACAGGCGCTCTTGGTATTCGAACGGCACGTATTTCTGGATGACGTCGCGGCAGTTGTCGAGCTCCGTCTGCCACGCGGCGGAGAACGGATCGGTGTTCACCCCGAGCAGTCGCAGCGACACCAGCGTCGAGAATGTCGAGTCATCCTGGCCGGGCACGCTCGCGCGCAAGGCGGCGGGGAGCGCCTCACCGCCGGTGGGGAGCGGGCGCTCGAGCGCGACGCGGAACGTCGCGCTGGGCACGTTCAGCGGTCGGACGCCCGCCGGTGTGACCACGAGCCCGCCGGCTCTCAGCCCCGCGTGCCCCGGCATACCTTCCCGTCCCCCGACCTCGAGGAGCGCCTGCTGCGCCAAGCCGATGTCGGGCGCCACGACGCCGGTAGCTGGATCGCGCACGAACACACGCAGGTCGATGTCGATGGGGGTCGCGCTGCCGTCCGCCTTCAGGCCGAACGCGCCGGTGGAGGGGTCGACGTTCGTGCGGTCGACGAAGAGCCCCTCCTGTATCACGACCACCTGCACCTGCCTTCTCAGCGGCTCGAAGCCGTCGGCGGTGGCTACCAGGACGAGGGTGGCCGCAGTCTCGGGACGGGCCGCGTCGAGACGGTCGCCGCCGTTCTCGGTGACGGTGAGAGTAGCGGTGGCCGAGCCGGTGGATACAATGTCTGGCACGGCGATGGGGCGCGAACCCTCGCGCCACTCGGTCTCGAACCGCCACGTGGCGCCCGCGGCGTTGTCGATCCACACGGAGACCTCGGCCGTCTGGCCACTGTCCGCCGCAAAGGCGACCCGGTCGGGCCGGGCGTCGATCTCGGGCAGTCGTTCGAGCGGGATCGTCACGACCTCAGTCAACACCCGCTCGCCAATCTGCGCGCTCACGCGCACCGCGGCGCTCTCGGGGGGTTGCACCATGCTTGTGGGGTCCGGCTGCGACGCGATCACGGTCACCGCCCGGCCGTCTTCGTAGTCGGCGGGCACGGAGATGTCGAGCCAGTCGGAGGTCTCAGCGAAAACGATCGAGCCGCGCACGACCGCTGGGTCGATCGTTGGGTCTTCGGCGTCGCCCCCCACGAGCTCGACGGCCGCCGCGAGCGTGACGGAGTGGCCGCCATGAGTGCGGAGTTCCACGGTGCCGGCCGGCTCGAGGCGGGTGACGATCCGACTCTCTCCGGCGGCGGTCACCGGTACGTGGGCCGAGGTGCTGCCCAGCGGAGCGGTGGCTTCCACCGTGATCCCCTCTCCCGGGGAGACCGGGCCGATCTGCCACACGGCGCCCGAGAGCGTCCCGTAGGCTGTGGATGGTTGGGCGCTCAAGCCGGCGGGCAGGTGCAGCACGATCGCCGCGTCGGTGGCCGGCTGGTACGAGCCGCCGGGCATCACCTTGAAGGCCTGCGCGGTCAGCGGCGCGGCGTGCGCCTCGCTCACAGTCAGGCGTGCCGCCGACAACTGGAGCACGTAGCCGATGGGCTGATCGGGCGGCGGCTCCTCCTCCCCCGACTTCGCCCGCCCGCTGGCAGCCGCGCCGGCGATCGCTATCGCCGCGGCCGCCACGGCGCCGAGGCCGCCCACGATGGTGCGCCAGGGAGAGGTGCCCGAGGAGGGGCCAGCGGTGTCGCCGCCGGGTGCTTCGTTCTCGCCGCCCGGCGATGCGGGGCCCGACGCCGGTGAATCGTCGAACCGGAGCGAAGCCAAGATGTGTTCGAGGTCGCTGACGATCGGGTCGAGCTGGGAATAGTCGTCCGGCTCATGCCCCCACACGTAAGCCATCGCGCTGACGGAGAGACCACCGGTGTCGGTAGGCACCCAACACTGCCAGCCCATTGTCGAATTGGTCGCCCCCTGCCCGACAAAGGTCTCCCCCCGCATGACAAACGTGTTCACATATGCGTCGAATCCGCCGATCGTGGTCTGCCGGGCCCCCACCCAGAACTCTCCCGAGGGGCCGCTCACCTTCTGGTTGTTGTACCAGACCGCCGCCGAACGCGCGGCGAAGTCGTCGTACGAAGAGAAGAAGAGATCCCCGGTAGGTACCTGTTGCACGTTGGGGAGCTCTCCTGGCAGTACGCCCGTAATGTAGACCTCACCGTACGCCACCCAGCCGAAGATGTCCTCGTCACTCGCCGAATACTGGATCCAGACTGGATCAGGCCCATCTTCTATGACCGCCCAAGCGGCGGGAGTGTCATACGAAATCGACTGGATGTCGGCCGCGATCGCGGTGCCCGAAGGGACGAGGAGCACCGTGAGGCAGACGAGAGTCACCGCGGCTGCCAAGAGCCGGGCACGACCAAGATGGTGGTCTCGCATACGATCCGCGCTGGTTCTCGGCTCGAGCGGAAGGATCCGCATCACGACCCCTTCCTCAAGGCCACCGAGGCCGTCTTCACAGCCATCACCAGCGCCGAAGCCGCCGCGACCGCCATGGGCCCGAGAGAAAGAAGCGAGGCGCCGTCGAGCAACCCGCCAATGAGGGCAACGACGACCGTGATCGCCTGCACGAGCGCGGTCAGGAGCGAGACCACACCGGTGACACCGCGCAACGCACCGCTCTTCGAGCCGGTGATCAGCGACAGAAGCGAGGTCAGCCCACCCATCAAGAAACGCGGGACCGCCGCCCCGAGTGCCCCCGAGCCTCCGGAGACGGCCGCGACGAAGAGGTCGAGTACGGTGGTCGCAGCCAGTGACAGGCCCGGCTTGCGAAGCGAGGCGCGCTGCACGGCCCGTCGGGCGGTGGGAAGAGCGGACGTCGAAAGGAAGGAGCGGACGTCGAGCTGCTCGGCTCCGGTGATGGTGCGCCAGGGCACGGCGGCCGCCATGCCCGCCGCCACCTGATAGCCTGCCGTAGCTCTGGAGATCGCCGCTCCGGCATCCGCGACAAACGTGGAAGCGGTCGTGGGAGCCCCCTCCGCCGCGTGCGGCAGGACTGGGGCAGTCTGAGGGGTGACCTGAGCGAGTGTCGGATGAACCGGGGCGGATGGAGAGGGTGCGTACACCGCGCGCGGCGCCCCGCATTCTTCGCAGAAGGCCTCATCCACCGCCAAGGGCGCGCCGCATCCGATGCAGTACGAAGCCGTTCCGGCCATGCGTCTCCCGCTACTCAAAGCAAGGTTGCAGGTGCGCATGCGGCCTGACGGTCCCGCACTCGAAGTCCCACGCGGGCGGCACTGCGCGTCGCCACTCTAGAATGCGGGATCGTCTCGCGTCAAGCCCGTGTCGCGCGCGGGGACCCTATTCCTCTCCCAGATACGCCTTGCGGACCTGCTCGTTGGCGAGCAGGTCCTTGCCGGAACCCTCGAGTACGACCTTGCCCACCTCGAGGACGTAGCCGCGGTCGGCGACCGTCAACGCCTTGGCCGCGTTCTGCTCGATCAGAAGGATGGTCATGCCCTCCGAATTGAGCTTCTCAATGGTCTCGAAGATCACGTCGACGATGACCGGTGCCAGGCCCATCGACGGCTCGTCCAGCATGAGGAGTTTTGGCTTCGCCATCAGCGCGCGTCCGATCGCCAACATCTGCTGTTCGCCCCCGGAAAGCGTGCCGCCCTTCTGCGCGCGCCGCTCCGCAAGTCGAGGAAAGAGCTCGAACACACGCTTGATGTCCCCAGCGAGTTCAGCCCTGTCCTTGCGGAGATAGGCTCCCATCTCGAGGTTCTCGGTGACGGTCATCCGCGCGAATATCCGCCTCCCCTCCGGCACCTGGACGACGCCCTTGGAGGCGACGATGTGCACTCGCAGCCCGGAGATCGTTTCGCCGAACAGCTTCACGGAGCCCATCTTAGGAGTCACCAGACCAGAGATGGTGTTGATCGTCGTGGACTTGCCGGCCCCGTTGGCGCCGATGAGCGTGACGATCTCGCCTTCGTCCACGTGCAGGCTGATGCCTTTGAGCGCCTCGATCCGGCCATAGAAAGAGTGGAGGCCCTCGACTGAGAGTACTGACCGAGGAGTCGTCATTCCACCCTCGCAGCCGCCAATAGTTCCGCGGCGCCCGTGCCCAGGTACGCCTCGATGACCTTAGGATCGCGCTGGATCTCGGCCGGCAGGCCCTGGGCGATCAGCACGCCGAAGTCGAGCACGTAGATGCGGTCGGCTATGCCCATGACCACCTTCATGTCGTGCTCGATGAGAAAGACGGTGATGCCGCGCTCGCGGATGCGGCCGACCAGCTTGGTGAGCTCGTGACTCTCCTGCGGGTTCATGCCCGCCGCCGGCTCGTCGAGCAGAAGCAGCTTCGGCTCCGTGGCCAACGCTCGGGCGATCTCAAGACGCCGCTGATCGCCGTAAGGCAGGTTCTTGGCGAGGTCGTTCGCTTTCTCAGCCAGGCCGATGAAGCGCAGCCACTTGAGCGCCTCATCGACGGTGTGCTGCTCCTCGCGCTTGAATCGTGGCGTCCGCAACACCGCCTGCAACGGCCCGGCCTTGGTGCGGCCGTGACGGCCCACCATCACGTTCTCCAGCGCGGTCATGTTGCTGAACAAACGGATGTTCTGGAACGTCCGGGCGACGCCGTACTCACACGCCTTGTGCTGCTTCAGGCCGCCGAGTTCGTGGCCGTCGAAGGCGATCGAGCCGGACGTCGGCTTGTACACGCCGGTCATCATGTTGAAGAACGTCGTCTTGCCCGCGCCGTTAGGACCGATCAGGGCCACGATCTCGCCCGCTTCGATGTGTAGAGATACGTCCTCGACAGCCTTGATGCCGCCGAAGTGCATCGTGGCGTACTTGGCTTCAAAAAGTGCCATAGTGCTGGGTGCCCTTCGCTCGCTACGGACCGTGGTCGGACGATCGCCCTGCGTGGTCGACTTCTTCGAGCGCCAGGCTCTCGTCGAAGAGCACGGCGTCGTCCTCGGGATGGAGTTCCCGCGCCCGCCGCTTGCTCGGGATCATGCCTTCCGGCCTGAAGGCCATCATGATCACCATCAATAGGCCAAACACGAGGAACCGGTAGCTCGTGATGCTGGACATCGTCGCGCCGGACAGCCTCACTACACCGGCCACCGCGAGTCCCTGGATGAGGTCGGGTATCCCGCGGATCACCAGCGCGCCGACGATCACCCCCGGGATGGACCCCATGCCCCCGAGAACGACGATACATACGACGAACACGGACTCCATGAAGATGAACGACTCGGGGCTGACGAACTGCTGCACATACGCGAAGGTCACACCCGCCACACCGCCGGACAGAGCGCCGATCGAGAAAGCCCAGAGCTTCTGAGTGCGAATATTAACGCCGCAGGCGGCAGCCGCGACCTCGTTCTCGCGCATCGCGGCCCAGGCGCGGCCCAGGCGCGAATCGTCGAGCCGGTTGATGACTATGACCGAGATCACGATCAGCCCTAGTACGACGAAGTACCAATAGAGGTTGGGGCTGAAGACGAAATCGCCAAGAGGGGTATCGAAGCGGACGTTCGCCTGCAACCACCTCAGACCGAACGGAGGGACCATCACTTCGGTGCCGCGCGGAAGACCGGCCGCGCCGTTCGTGAGGCCGAGGATGTTGTTGCTCAGTGAGATCCGGACGATCTCACCGAACCCGAGCGTCACGATCGCCAGGTAGTCCCCCCGCAATCGCAACACGGGGAAACCGAGCACGAGCCCGGTGACCGCCCCGGCTATTGCGCCGGGTACCAGCATCACCCAGTAGGTGGCGCCCCCGAGAACGTCGGACGTCGCCTGCCCCAGGAGGACCCCCGCGTAGGCACCCATCGCGTAGAACGCCACGTACCCAAGATCGAGAAGGCCGGCATACCCGACCACTATGTTCAAGCCGAGCGCCAAGAGGATCCAGATGCCTACAATGACCAGGATGCGAACGAGGAACCCCAGACCGGTGGCGGCTTGGAAGATCAAGGGGATCAGGATGATCAGTACTGCCAACGCCGCGTGAAGGGCTCTCTTGTCTGTGAAGACCCCGCCGCCCATCTGGGTCGCGCGCCGGCTGATCGTCGCCCACCCCATCGGCTACACCTTCTCCGTCACGGATTCGCCGAGAAGTCCCCCGGGGCGGACCACCAGCACGACGATCAGCACGATGAACGCGATGACGTCACGGTATGCATGGCTGATGAACCCACTCGCCAGCGACTCGATAATGCCGAGCAAGAACCCTCCGAGCATGGCGCCTCGGAGATTGCCGATGCCGCCGATGACCGCAGCGGTGAACGACTTGACGCCCGGGATGAAGCCCATGTTGTACTTGACCGAGCCGTAGTACATCCCGTTGAAGATCCCGGCCACCGCACCGAGCGCGGGGCCGATGAAGAAGGCGAGCATGATGACGCGGTTGACGTCGACGCCCATGAGGCCGGCGGCGTCCCGGTCCTGAGCGGTGGCCCTCATGGCGCGACCGACCCGCGTTCTCGCGATGAAGGTGTCCAGAGCCAGTAGCAGTGTGATCGACGTTACGATGATGAGCACCTGCATCGTCGAGACCTCGACGCCCATGAACGTGAACGCCGTCTTCACGGGCACGAACGACGTACCATCCGCGCGCGAGTAGGGGAGCTGCTTGCTGCTGACCCACAGCAGCACGGCGTTCTGTAGGAAGATCGAGATGCCGATAGCGGAGATCAGAGGAGCCAGGCGGGGTGCTTTTCGCAGGGGTCGGTAGGCGAACCGTTCCGTGATCATCCCGACCACGCCCACGAGCGCCCCCGACACGAGGAACGTCACCACCAGCATCAGGATAAAACCTATCGTCCCGGAGTTGAAGAAGGCCTGGGCCGGCTCGAGGAAGCCCAAGCCGACGTCCTCGGCCAGGCTAGGGTCGGAAAGCACCTTGAGCGAGAGCAAACCGATGTACCCGCCCAGCATGAACATCTCGCTGTGGGCGAAGTTGATGAGCATCAGGATGCCGTACACCATCGTGTACCCGAGGGCGACGAGCGCGTACAGACCACCGAGCGTGATGCCGTTGATCGTCTGCTCGATGAAATAGTTCAAACCGTACTCCTGCTCCCCTGAAGGACTCTAGCAAGCCGCGATAGTGGCGGCTCCTGTAACGAGACGCCGGGCGGGTACTTGGGTACCCGCCCGGCGCCGGCTATTCGGCTCGGAGGCCGAGCTCGTGCGGAGAAGAAAGCTACATCTTCTCCGGCGTCCAGGCTCCGCCGACGACTTTGTACACGGTGATGGCCTTGTTGTTCGTGTCCCCGTTCTCGTCGAAGGAGACCGTTCCGGTGACACTCTCGAAGCTGATGCCTTGAGTGGCTGCGATGATGGCCTTCTTGCCCTCAGGAGTGGTCAGCTTGTCGGCGCCCATGTCCTTGGCGACCTGGACGATCGCGGTGATGATGACCTTCGCGGCGTCGTACGAGTATGCGTCGTACGCGGCCATGGCCTCACCAGGATACATGGCGTCGTACGAGGCGATGAAGTCCTGGCCCTTGGGCATCTGGTCGGTCGGCAGACCGACGGAGGTGCACAGGTCGCCTTCAGCATTCGCGGCACCCGCGAGCTTGATGTACTCGGGGTCGAAGACGCCGTCACCGGCCATCATCGGGACCGCGACTCCGCCTTCCTTGAGCTGCTTGGAGAGCAGGGCGCCCGCGTTGTAGATGCCGCCGTAGTAGACGAGTTCTGGGTTCTGCGCCTTGATCGTCGTGACGAGGGCCTTGAAGTCGGTGTCCTTGTCGGCGGTCTTCTCGCGACCGAGGACGGTGCCTCCGTTCGCCTCGAACTGCGCGGCCCAGGCGTCGGCCAGACCCTCGCCGTACGGAGTCGAGTCGTCGACGACGTAGGCGGTCTTGAAGCCTGCTTTGGACGCGTAGTCAGCCGCGGCCGGACCCTGCACGCCGTCGTTGGCGCACACGCGGAAGTAGTTCGCGTTGCTGCGCGGGATGGTCAGGTCCACGGCGGTGTTGGCCGGGGAGACCTGCAGGATGTCGTTCTGCGCGTACACCTTGACCGCGACGCGAGTGACACCAGAGTTCAGGTGACCCATGACCGCGACGAGATTCTGGTTCGACGCGAACTGCTCGGCCACGTTACCGCCGGTGGTCGGGTCGCCCTTGTCGTCGCCCTCGACGGTGCTGAGGGTGATCCCGAGGTCTATCAGCTCTTGCGACTCGTTCGCCTCTTTGACAGCGAGGTTGGCGCCGCGGACCATGCCTTGACCCAGCGCCACGGCGCCGTCGGTCAGCGGAGCACCGATGCCGATGACGACTTCCACGGACTCCGTTGACGTGCCAGCGGCAGTAGTAGTGGTACCCCCGTCGTTCGACCCGCATCCAATCGCCAACAGTGCCAAGGCCAAGGCCAAAGCGACAGCCAGCACGAGTCTCGTGCTTCTTGCCATGTACACCCCTTTCCCTCACTTCAACGTTTCGTTCCCGGCGACGCCGGGCCGATCCAAATGAACTACTGCGAGAATGTACCCAAGAACACCGGCCAGTGCAATGCTTTCGATGAAACGAGGATGACCTGCGTACAGGAGGGTGCCCGCATCTCCGGCGCTCCCGCTCGAGCGGATCGCTCGGCTCGCAGGCGCTCCAACGCGTCCCGCCCTCCAGGGGCCGGCGGCCACCCAACAACCGAGCCGGAAAGTGAAAGCCGACGTGGGGAGTCGAACCCCAGACCTGCTCATTACGAGTGAGTGTCTAGTGCCTGCACACAGGCACTTTCTTCTCCCCACGTAAGCACCACGTAAGCGCCGTGCACGATTTCGGCACGTTTGGGAGCCGTTCCGGTGCTCGCCGGAGCGCTCTCGATCGGCCACCAATACGGCAAGCTGGCAGGTCAGGACAGAGTGAGCAACTCCTCACCGTCCATGGGGTCGGTAGCGTCCATGAGGTCTGCCGCCGGGCCGCCATGGGAATCCCGGCCGCTTGCAAGCCTTCCCATGGCACCTGGCTGGTGTCGGGTAGTATTTCACCTTGCGCACCATATGACGCGTCGAGAAGTGGCGCCTCGCGCCGCGTGTTCCCGTTGCATACGTACGTGCGTGTCAGCCCTCGCGATCTCAGTTGCGATACAAGACCGACCCAGAGGCTATTTGAGGTGCGCTGATAGATACTGCCCTTTCCGGGGGCGCGAAGGCCGCTCATTCGATGCCCTCCATCCAAGACTCGAAGGTCACTTGCATGCTCCGGTCCGGGTGGTGGTGTTTGTGGGGGCGGGGTCACTCATTCGAGGTTCTCAGTCCAAGACTTGAAAGTGCCGTCGTTGCGATGAATAGCCATGTCCGCCTGTCGGCTCAGGCAGGCGGGGTCAAAGTGAGCGGAAAGGATCCCCAGTATCCGCTTGCCGATGAACGCCGCCGGACGAACTGGGCCGCCCAGTTCCTCGAAGACCGCGAAGAATCGGTTGTCGGCGTCAGAGTAGGGAATAAACGGGGAGTGGGTTCTTCCGAACCGCTCCCGGTAGTGCCTGCCATCCTCCGTGATGACGACGGCAACGCGGTGGGTGTTCGGTGGGGTGGAGAACTTAGCCCGGATCCACCGGTCCAAACCGCAACAATCAGGTAGCAGATAACTGACAAGTGCCCTCTTTCCTGGGAGAATGTGGGTTGCGACACACCACAAAGTCCCCGAGAGAAAGGCACCTG
>Ga0180009_10000141_pt1 | contig 112601 bp, 103 predicted proteins | sample OS_PC_MetaG_FD_123537 | JGI IMG/M metagenome (GOLD analysis project Ga0180009, IMG submission 123537) | Groundwater microbial communities from the Aspo Hard Rock Laboratory (HRL) deep subsurface site, Sweden - OS_PC_MetaG | ecosystem: Environmental > Aquatic > Deep subsurface > Groundwater... | reverse complement strand
TTGGAGTCAGATTTTTCGATCTTTTGAGGCGAATAGTGAGCCTATGCAACGATGAAGATCGGAGAATCTGGCCCAATCCGGATTTTCTGCAGTAGATCAGTGTTAAGTCCGACAGGCTCCTAGCGCCTGCTTTATCAGCATGACTTGATGTTGTTGTTTATGCCGGCAGATGGGCGACATCCAGCCTCAGTGCAGCAGCTGGTGTTTTATCAGCTGCTTTGTCACGTGGTCGAAGAATGCTGCCAAACCCGATGGAAAACGGCAGTGGTGGCGCACCGAGCAGGGACAGATAGGTGTCGGGCATGTGCTGATGCAGATTTTCCAGCACATAGGCCACCAGTTCACACGGTATCACCGGTTTGCGTACCTCGCCCTGCAATGGCACCGGTGTGCCGACAGCGGTGAAGTCATAACCGCCAAGCTGCAAACGGGCGGCGGTGGCGAGCAGCATGGCCGATACGATCACACCACCTTTGGGGGCCGGGGTATAAAAGTCATGCGTGGCGTAGACTTTGTCCCAACCATAGGCAACCGTGTCCAGTGTATTGAACACGCGCCGCACGCATCCTTCCAGTTTCGTGCCGGATCCAAACAAAGCAGCGAATGCGCTGTTGCCAGGGGTCATGCCGGCAAAGCTGCTGGCCTGTATGGACAGCTGTGGAAAGGCTTCAGCCAGCTGCAGGGCGATCACCGGGGTCAGTGTTCCACCCAGACTGTGGCCGGTCACCGTCACGCTGGCGCTTGCCGGCAGTGCCTGTACGATGTCATGCATGCTGCAGCCGTCCGCATCACGCAGTGCCCACAGATTGCTGAACGCTGTGTTGGTGCCTTGGGCAATTTTTGCTCCGGGCGCACCCGGCCAGTCCACCATGTCGCCAAACGGGCTGTCTTGCGAGGCGTCGTCCCAATAGGCCTGGGAAAACGGATCGGGATAGGTGCCGCGAATGGCGAGCACATAATCGTTGCTGTCAGCACGCCTGGCCATGTAGGCAAAATTGTCCGGTGGCGTGCCGGGATCGGGCAGCCAGTTAACCGTCCATGCAGCCGTTGGTCTGGCCTGCTGCAGATAGCCGGCGACGTCGCCGGGCGCTGCATAAGCGATGCCGGCCATGGTCATCAGCACGTCATCGTCGATCAGGGCACTCATGGCAGGTTCTCGCTGATGGCTTTGGTCCAGCTGCCATCGGGTTCGCCGGTCACGCTCTTGATGTCGGAACTGAGGTTCCACAGCATCATGCCCTGCTTGGCCCCGGATGGTGGATTCCAGCCGCTCAGTTCCGCCGTATCCTGCAGCGAGGTGCCCTGGGTGATGGGGCCAACCTTGTCGGCCTTGACGCCGATGGCGATCTTGGCCGGCTCGATCACGGTGGCATACTGCTCCACCAGTTGGGTCATGGCAGCAAAATCCAGGAAATAGGCCATGGTGTGGATGTTGTCCAGATACGGTGCCAGCTGGTGAATGACATCCTTGTCGCGATCGAACAGATAGGTGTCCATGGTCAGGATGGCATCAGGCATGGCTTTGCGCATGCCCTTCACGGCATTGACGAAGGCATCACCAGGGAAGCTGTCCAGATCCTCGTTGTCGATGTCAAAACCATCCAGATCCCAGTCGTTGGCCAGATTGGCGCACCAGGCACCGAACTGATCCGGATCGGTGATGCCAGTGTTCCAGCCCACCGGCGGCGATGGGGTGCCGATCAGTGACAGCATGATTTTCGTATGCGGCGATGATTTTCTGATTTCGGCAATGCCGGCACGGATGGCATCCGCGCTGTTGGCTTTCTGCAGAAATCCGCTGCAGGTGGTGTTGCCGGGAAACAGATTGGCAAAGGCCAGAATGACCCGGTCAACGCACGCTGGAGAGTCGCCCAAAACCGGACCCGCACCGGGTCCGGATGGCACGTATCCCAGCCAGAAGGCGGTAAACGTTTGCTGGCTCATGGCTTAAATCCTGGTGCCGCCAGTGTAGGTCGGCACACTGTAAACCACGGCATCGACCAGACCGGTGGTGATGTCGTCTGAGTTGTAATACACCAGCCGCTGGGTCGGTGTGGCGATCAGTGAACCGGGGTTCTGACTGTCGATTTCCACGGTACCGCGCCAGCCGGTACCAGCCTGCGGCAGACTGACGTCGGAGGTCGGTGGTGGCGGCAAAACCTGAACACCATAAATGATGGTCTGGCCGGCAAAGATTTTCTGATTCAGGAAGCCGTTGCCGGTGGAGGCAAAAAACTGCGTGTAAATGTTCACCTTGCCATCGGCGTCAATGTACTGAGCCTGCAATGCAGATTGACCGGCACCTTGGGTGAACTTGGTGGTTTCCCGAAAAATCAGGTTGAACTGGGTGGCGGAAACACTGCCAAGCGGCAGCGAAACCTGCACCCAGTAACCCTGGACCGCAAACGGGTTGGGTGCTGTCGGTGGCAGAATGCCCTCTGGTACCAGGCTTTCCGCAAGAATTTCAAAAGAAGACAGTAACGGCATGATACACCTCCGTGGTGGGTTGTTATAGATACCGGCCGCTGGCCGAATCACTGGTTATTTTTCTGATTCACCCGCTGCCGCACCCTATGTCATATGTGGATGCCAGTGGCATCGCTCGCAGCAGCAGGCTTACCGGTTAACTGTCAGAGCCAGCCGATATCTCACAGAACAAAAAGGCATATAGGCAGAATAAACCGGCCTGCAGGCAAAGGTGAGGAGCGTATGTGTCTGATGCTGTTCAGCTTCTTATGATGATCAGAAACGCCATGGATGACGTGATGGTGTGCAAGGTTGCGGCCATTGCGGTGCAGTCTGCATGGACATTTACGCTTGTTGGCGGATGATCAGCTGAACCACCCAATCGCTGCCAATGTCGGTCTGCACGTTGCGCGCAGACAGGCGCGACACTAAAAAGCACTGGATACCGGCCTGCGCCGGTATCCAGCCGATTCAATCAACATGGCGCAGCCATGCCACCATGCAGCTAGCTGACTCAGGCGATAGTGAATGGAGCGAGTGGCACAATCACTTGCGATGGCCAAACCGAGGCCGCCAGATCGCCAGCACCACGTTGGCGGTGAACAGGCCGAGCAGAATCCACCAGGCACCCCATTCGTCGCTGAGCATGCCGGGCAGGGCCTGCACCTCGATGCTGCCGGCCACGGCATCGCGCAGCAGTTCGGCGTTGCGCTGGGTGGGACCGTCAATCGCCAGCAGGGTGGATTCGAACACCAGAATGCCGGCCAGACCCTTGATCCATACCCACGGCGCTTCCAGAAATGCGGTGTTGGCAGCAATCGCCAGCAGCCCGCTGAGCAGCACGGCCAGCATGGATGGCAGGATCAGCCACTTCGATACCAGTGCCAGGCCCTCGCGCACCACCAGCTGGGTATCCAGCGCCGCGCCCTCGGGCAGCATGGCCAGCACCAGCATGTAGGCAGCCAGACCACCGGTGATGCCGATGCTGCCCATGGTGTGCAGAAATTTCAGCGTTCTTCGCATCCTTACATAACCGCTTACATAACCGACTCTTCAGCCATGATTATGCCCGAGCCAGACAGGGCATATCACCTCGATGATTTTGTACCAGGGCTGGCATTGGATGCAGGCAAGCGGCTAAGCTGAGATCTTTTGCCGCAGGGATCGCAGTTCATGGCCCATCATCGCGTATCAGATCGCTACGCGGCACGGGGTCAGGTCGTGCAACGTGCATAATTTCGTTATCTCTGATAGAATCATTGTATGGCTCGTCCGCTGAGAATTCAGTTCGAAGGCGCTTTCTACCATGTGATGGCGCGAGGAAATGCACGCCAGATCATTTATCTGGACGATCGCGACCGAATGTCATTCATCGATAATCTGGGCCGGGTATGCCAGCGTTTCGATTGGACAATTTGGGCATGGTGTCTGATGAACAATCATTATCACTTGCTGATCGAAACCCACAAGCCGACGTTGTCAAAGGGCATGCGCGAAGTCAATGGCGTTTACACGCAGGCGTTCAATCGGCGCCACCGACGAGTCGGCCACGTTTTGCAGGGTCGATACAAGGCCATCCTGGTGGACCAAGACGCCTATTTAATGGAGCTTGCACGTTATATTGTGCTCAATCCCGTTCGTGCCAATTTGGTGCAGAGCCCAGGAGAGTCCGCATGGAGTAGCTACAAGGCAGTGATGGGCATAGTGCCTGCGCCTGAATGGTTGGCTGTTGATGACATCCTGGCAAGATTTCACCGGCAATACGGCGCAGCACGTCGGGCGTATGCGCGGTTTGTCAGCGCTGGTATTGGTGTGCCCGACCCGCACATGGAAATGCGGCGCAGTGGGATTCTCGGTGGCCAGGCATTCATGGATCGGGTTCTCGATCATATCGACGGACAGGTACTGAGTCCTGAAATCGTGCGCAAAGATCGACCGGCTCCTTCGCTTGAAGCAATTGCCGAGAGAAATCCGGGTCGTGATGCCGCGATCCAGAAAGCCTATTCAACCGGTGCCTACACGATTACTGAGATCGCGGAGTTCTTCGGTATGCATCGGTCTACGGCAAGCCGGATCGCCCGCAGGTGAGCAGGTGGTTTTACTGCCTTCGAGAAGCGCACGTTACACGACCTGACCCCTTTGGGAGCCTGACCCCTTTGGGACCCCTTTGTGTACGCTTTGTGTACGTCATGATGCAGTATGGGTAACCAGTCAATGAATGCCGATATCGTTCTGGAACAACTTTGGGATAGTCTCCGCTGGATCATCCCCGTTTTGTTGATCATGCCGGGTCTGGCGTTGACATTCAAGGCTAGGCTCAAGGGCGCGGCGGGTGAAAAGAGTCTGGCAAAACTGTTGGCACAGCATGCGCTCGCAGCCATGCACGATGTCATTTTGACCAACAGTCGTGGTGGTCTGACCCAGATTGACCATCTGCTGCTGACTGCGCGTGGCATCGAGGTCATCGAAACCAAACATTACGCCGGCAGTATCCGTGGCCGCGCCAATGACAAAACCTGGTCGCAAAGACTGGGACGAAAGACATTTTCCTTTCAGAACCCCCTGCATCAGAATCATGGCCATGTGCAGGCAGTCAAGGCATTGCTTGGTGAAACGGTACCGGTGAACAATGTGGTGGTGTTCGGAGCAGCCGCCAGGTTCACTCACGCGCAACCGTCAAACGTGTATTCACCGATTCAATACGTGCGCACACTCAGACAAAGCAAAAGCAGCACACAGGTGCCATACGCATGGTTGCAGGCCTGGGAAAAGCTGCACGCCGAATGTCGTCAGGATCGGCAGGCACGCCAACAGCACCGGCAACAGATCGGCGAACGCCATGGCCGTCGGGAAAAGCGGCAACAGATCGGAAGCATGTTTGTGTTGGCAGGGCTATCGCTGGCATTGTGGTTCTGGCTGTCTTGAGATGTCTACATTGTCCAGATCGGCCGGATTCATCTCGTGCTCAGTGTTTTGCATCCGGGTCAGGCAGTGGAGGCCAGTCATACGTCCAATAACGTTGTATGACTTGACCCCCTTTTCCGCAACATTTCAGCCAGCCTGAACATCATCTCTGCCCTGCCTCGTCATCCAGCGCCAGATTTTGCGCCGGGCCTGAAACACGGTTACGCCCAGTACCGCAGCGGCAAGCCAGAACAGGCCCTCAGTAGCCACCGCAGTGGCGGTGACCAGCACAATCAGCGTATTGCGCGTGGTGTCCATGACCCAGCCGATGCCCAGCGCCAGCCAGCACAGCAGACAGACGATGCCGCCGCCGATAAGCAGCCAGTGCTTGGTCTTTGACAGCCGCTTGCGGTGATTCGCGGCGGGGCGGTGCTCCTGCTGTTGCGATGTGCTCATTGTCCGTCCTCCGCATGGCTTTCCGGCGCAAAGGCTGGCGGTCAAGGGGCTTGCATGTACTATATTTGTACTATAAGCTGGTGTCATGAAACCAGCAGAGCGCAAGATTCTTGATTATGTCACCACGGCAATCCGTGAGTGGGGTTTCAGTCCCACTCTGCAGGAGATCACCGAGGCGATTGGCTACCGTTCGCGCGGTTCGGTGAGGCATTACGTCAATGCCCTGATCGAAGCCGGGCACCTGCAGCGCGATGACCATCGCTCGCGCGGGCTCACGCTGCCGCCGCAGGACGAGGACGCCGGGCGCAGGTTCCCGGTGATTCCGCTGGCCGGGCGCATTGCCGCCGGGCGGCCGATCGAGGCAATTCCCGAAAACGAGCACGTGGATTTTCACGAGCGACTGGAGCAGCCCGGGCTGTATCAGTTGCTGGTCAGCGGCGATTCGATGATCGACGCCGGCATTTACGACGGCGACACGGTGCTGATTCGACCGGCCCAGTCGGCCCCCAATGGTGCCATCGTGGTGGCGCTGATCGATGATCAGGAAGCCACGCTGAAGCGCATCTACCAGCGCGATGGCCGCGTCACGCTGCAGGCCGAGAATCCGGCCTACCCGGCCCGCCACTACGATCCCGAGCGGGTGCAGGTGCAGGGCATCCTGCATTCCGTGCACCGGTTCTTCTGAGGTGGTGGCCATGCCCAATGCCAACAGCAAGCCGTGGCGGCGCGCCATTGCCCTGGCCGACATGAACGCCTTTTTTGCCAGCATCGAGCAGCTCGACGACCCGGCACTGCGCGGCCGGCCGGTGGCGGTGACCAACGGCATGCGTGGCAGCTGCATCATCACCTGTTCTTATGAGGCGCGCGCCTGTGGCGTCAAGACCACCATGCGCCTGCGCGATGCACTAAAGCTGTGTCCGGAGTTGGTGCGCAAACCGGCGCGGCCGCAGCGCTATGCCGAGATCTCCTCGCGCATCATGCATGCGCTGGGCTGCATCACCCCGCTGATCGAGGTGTTCTCGGTGGACGAGGCCTTTCTTGATGTCACCGCCAGCCAGAAAATGTTCGGCTCGGTGGAAGCCATTGGCGAGCACATCAAGCAGGTCATTTATCAGGTGTCCGGCGTGCGTTGCAGTGTCGGCATCAGTGAAGGCAAGCTGAGCGCCAAATGGGCGGCCAAGCAGAACAAGCCCGATGGTCTCACCATCCTGCCGCCGGAGCAGGTGCGGGCGGCGCTGGCCGGGCGCCCGGTGGACGAGCTGTGCGGCATCGCGCGTGGCATCCGCGAGCATCTGGCCCGCTACGGTGCGCACACCTGTGGCGATGTCGCCAAGCTGCCAATGAGCGTGCTGGCCGGACGCTGGGGCAGCATCGGTCGGCGCCTGTGGTCGGTCTGTCGCGGCCACGATCCGGCCCCGCTGGAACTGGACGTGGCCGCGCCGAAGTCGATTGGTCACGGCAAGGTGATGCCGCCGGACACGCGCGACGCCGATACCGTGCACACCTATCTGATCCACATGGCCGAGAAGGTCGCCGCACGGCTGCGCAAGCACAACTACGAGGCCAGCCGGTTCTACATCGGTCTGCGCACACGCGAGCGCTGGCTGGAGTACCAGTACCGCGTCATGCCCACCGACAGCAGCAGCAAGCTGCGGCGCATGTGCCAGCACTTTCTGCAGCAGCACTGGCACGGCGAAGGCGTGTTTCAGGTGCAGATCACAGCGCAGGATCCACAGCCCACCGGCCAGCAGCAGGACTGGTTGCGGCCGCAGCGCGATCAGCAGCGCGCATTGCATCAGGTGGTTGATACAATCAACCAGCGCTATGGCGAGTTTGCCATTGCGCCGGGCGTGCTGCTGGGCCGCTCGGACATGCCCAATGTGATCGCGCCGGCATGGCGACCGGAGGGTCATCGGGCCACGATTGAAGGAGCACGCCATGTGCGGAAGACTGGGCATCACCGCCAGCGCCGGACAGCTGCAGGACTACCTGAACGCATCAGCTGAAGCGAGCGATGATCACGCCGCTGACGGCAGCCTGCAGGTTCCGTCCACCGGTGTGCAGCGCTACAACCTGGCACCCAGCCGCCAGCGCGGCGGCCACAGCATACTGGAACGGTTGCCGGTGCTGCGCCAGATCAACGGCCAGCGCCGTCTGGATCTGCTGGTGTGGCCACTGATCCCGTTCTGGGCGCACGGCGCGCTGCCGAAATACCATACCGCCAACTGCCGCAGCGAGGTCGACTGGCCGTTTTCCGTGACCGTGCGCGACAAGCCGGCCTATCGCGGTGCCTGGCAGCATGATCAGCGCTGCCTGATTCCAGCCTCGTGGTTTTACGAGTGGAACCAGCACACGCAGCCGAAAACGCCCTACCGCGTGTACCCGCTGAACCAGCCGATGTTCACCTTTGCCGGGTTGTGGGATCGTTCCAGCAGCAAGGATGGTACAGTCACGGCCTCGTGCACCATCATCACCACCGCGCCGAACCGGCTGCTGGCGGACATCGGCCATCACCGCGCGCCGGTGGTGATCGAGCCACCGCAGTGGGATGTCTGGCTGACAGGCAGCAAGCAGGAGGCCGAACAGCTGTTGCAACCACCGCCGGCCGACGAGATGGCCGCCGTGGAGGTCAGCAAGGCGGTGAACAACCCCGAATACGATGACGCGGCCCTGCTCAGGCCGGTGCCGTCATGATCAGCCATGGCTTCGCGCCGGCTTCGATCGGCAACTTCAGTGTCGGTTTTGATGTGCTCGGTCTGGCTCTGGCGGCGGTGGACGGCAGCCTGCTGGGCGACCGCGTCGAGGTCACTGCCAGCACGCAGATGCAGCTGCTGGTCAGCGGCGACTATGCCCACGCGGTACCACACGATGACAGCAACCTGGTGTTCCAGGCCGGGCTGCTGTTGCAGCAGTGGCTGCGTCAGCACGGTGCCGGCAAGCACCATTGGCAACTGCAGTTGCACAAGGGTCTGCCGGTGGCCAGCGGCACCGGCTCCAGTGCCGCCTCGGCAGTGGCAGCGCTGCGCGCGCTGACGGCCTGGTGCCAGGCACAGCTGCAGTTAGAACCGACGGCCAGCGAGCAATGGCAGATGCTGGCAGAACTGGAAGCCCAGGCCAGCGGCAGCGCGCATCTGGACAACCTCGCCCCGGCCATGCTCGGCGGGCTGGTTCTGTGTCCACTGCAGGGCCTGCCCCAGCGGCTGCCGCTGATCGATCACTGGCATTATGTGCTGGCCTACAGCGGCCAGCACATTGCCACCCGCGCGGCGCGTGCCAGCATGCCCACAGACTATCCGCGGAAGGTGATGATCCGGCAGATGCAGCGCCTGGCTGTGGTGGTCGATGGCCTGTACCGGCAGGATGCCGAGAGCGTGCTGGCACATCTGCACGATGAGATTGCCGAGCCCTACCGTGCCGGTCTGATTGACGGTTATCCACGGCACCGCGAACAACTGCTGGCGGCCGGTGCCAGGTTTGTCGGCATCTCCGGCTCCGGGCCCAGCTTTTTTGCCATCGCCGATGATCACGACCAGGCCCAGCGGCTGGCTGCCGAGCTGCAGCAGACCATGTCGCTGCACCGCGGCGGCTTCATTCGTGTGTGCCGGGCCTATCATCGCGACGGCGCTGCGGCACAGGCAGCAAGTCACCGCAAGCACAATGAGGAATCACAGCCATGAGCGCAGGCTTTGTCAACATCGTCGATGCCAGCCAGCAACTGAGCTTTTCAGCGGCCGTGCTGGCCGGCCTGGGCAGCAACGATGGTCTGCTCATGCCGGATGCTCTGGCACCGCTGGTCGACCTCGACGCACTGCTGGGCATGGATCGGCTGCAGCGCGGCACGCAATTGTTGCAGCATCTGATCGGAGCCGATCCGCTGGCCGACGCGGTGCCGGAGATCCTGCAGCAGCTGCTGGATTTCCCCCTGCCGCTGGTGGCGCTGGATGAACACACCAGCGTGCTGGAACTGTTTCACGGACCGTCGAAATCGTTCAAGGATTTTGGTGCCGGCTTTCTCATCGCCTGCCTCCAGCGTATGCCCAGCGAACGCAGGCGGGTGATTCTGACCGCCACCAGTGGCGATACCGGCGGCGCGGTGGCACAGGCGGTGGCGCGGCTGCAGAGTGCTGACGGTGATGACAACACCAGCGCGGTGATTCTGTATCCCGAGTCCGGGGTGACGCCGGAACAGGCGCGGTTTTTCTGCGCCGACGATGCACGCGTGGTCAGCGTGGCGGTCGACGGCAGCTTTGATGACTGCCAGCGGCTGGTCAAGCAGGCCTTTGTCGACCCGGCGCTGGGGCAACTGAATCTGATCAGCGCCAATTCGATCAACGTCGGTCGACTTTTGGCACAACTGCTGTATTACTTCGACACCGCCGCGCTGCACGCGCAGCCAGAGCAGGCGCTGCTGGCGATACCCAGCGGTAATTTCGGCAATGCCACCGCGGCTTTGATGGCCTGTGCGCTGGGTCTGCCGTTTGCCGGCGTGCTGGCGGTGACCAACGAAAACGACACCGTGCCCAGGTTTCTGGCACAGCAGCAGTGGCAACCGCAAGCGGTGCAGCGGACCATCAGCAACGCCATCGACATTGCCATGCCAAACAATTTCTCGCGCATACTCTGGCTGCTGCAGCAACGGCCTGAGTTGCGCCAACGCTTTGCCGCCGTGCGCGTGGATCAGAGCGACAATCGCCAGGCCATGCGTGCACTGGCGGCGGCCGAATATCCGGCCGAGCCGCACACCGCACTGGCCTGGCAGGCCTGCGCGCAAGCCCTGCAGCAAGGCATGTTCGCGGCGGATCAGGCTGTCGTGGTGGCCACCGCAGCGGTGGACAAGTTCGCCGGTCTGGTCGCACAGATTGTCACCCGCGAGGATGGTGCAGCGCAGGCCACCGCCATGCCGCAGCCGGATCAGCAGATGGCGGCCGACTACCCGGCTTTGCGGGCGTTGTTGCAGGCGCTGGTTTGAAGTTTTGTGGTTGTGATCGTTCTGAAGCGGGGTGAAGCTGATTAATGCCTGGGTTTGGTTCGCCTGCAAACAGTCTCCTACGAGTATCCGGGATGTTGCAGGCGTGTTGGCAGCTTTGCGTCGCGCTGAAGGTGCCAAATAGTGTGCAAGATTACACTAGTGTACCCCGCCGGAAATACTGTGACATTCAGAGCGCGTCCTGAGGCTGCAGTACAAGACGCGATCCGAAGTTAATGGCTTGCCCTTGACAAGGATGGCAACGCGGTCATGCAGCCTCAGGGGCGCTCGGGCAGGGCGAGCCGGAAAGCACTCATCCGCTTTGTTATGGCTCTTGGCCATGGAATGGCCATGACCTGCGAGCCATGCCTTGCGGCTAAGCGCTTTCCGACTCGCTGAACGTTACAATATCTCCGGCGGTGTACACTAGCCTGGTCAGGTTTGGCCGGCGTCGCTCTGGCCGTGTGTCCGCGGTGATGGCTGGTCAACCTTGTGGCCGGCCTTGCGCAGCTCTTCTTTCTTCAGGTTCTGAATGTGCGCCAGTTGCTGACGGAAGATCTCGGTCAGCTTGTCCACGCCATCATCCTGCAGAAAGCCATCGTTGCCGGCTTCGACATAGGTGGTGTAGATGCCGGCTGCACTGAGCAGCGCGGCTGAGATCACGCGCGGGTCAAAGCCCTTGTCTTTCAGATCGTTGGCAGATTCAATCAGCCGGTTGACGGCCTGATTGTGCTGATCGGATGGTTTGCTCATGACGCTGGTCTGGTTTCGTTTCAGGCGCGATCGGCCTGTTCATCTTTTGCATCAGCATCACGCTCGCCGGACTTTTTGCCTGCGCCGATCAGCTGTACCGTGTTGTCGTTGCGGATTTTGCTCTGGCCGATAAAGCGGCCACCGGATTCGATCACCAGATCGTCGGTGATCAGCTCGCCATTGACGTGGCCGCTGGCGACGATTTCCAGCCGCTGACAGTCGATGTTGCCGTCCATGTGACCGCTGACAATGATGTTGACGGCACGAATGGTGCCTTCAAAAAAGCCGTTCTCACCGATGCTGACGTTGCCTTCCGAACTGATATCACCCTCGACGCGTCCGTCGATGTGCAGGTTGTCGCTCAGGGTGAGGCTGCCGTTAACCGCGCTGTTGGCTGCGATGAGCGTTGTACTGCCGGCGTTGCCTGATCGGGCTGGTGCAGGCGCTGCCGCACCGTCGTTGCGATGGCTTTTTCCAATGATTCCCATGGTACATCCTGTTGTCGTGTGATGAGGTTGTCATACTGGTTGAGCTGCCATTCCAGAAACGGCTGGGGATCGATGCGGTCGCCCAGATAATGCACTTCATAGTGAAGATGTGGCGCGGTGCTGAGTCCGGTATTGCCGCTTTTGGCGATGATGTCGCCCTGATGCACGATGTCGCCGACGGCAACCTCAAAATTGTCCAGGTGCCCATAGACGGTGGAAAAGCCATAGCGATGCTGGATTTCCACCATCTTGCCAATGCCGTTGCTGTAGCGCCCGGCCTTGATCACGATGCCATCGGCGGTGGCGGCCACCGGGGTGCGCATGTCAGCGCGCAGGTCCACCCCGTGATGCATGCCTGAGCTGCCCTTCAAGGGGTGACGGCGCACACCGTAGCTGCTGGTGATGGCATTGAACGGTACCGGCGACAGGCGCGGAATGTTGCGCAGCAGCAGCTGCTTCTCGAAAACTTCGTCGTAGGCGGTGCTGACGCGCATCTCCAGCGGTGCATTGCTGTCTGTTTTCAGTGCCAGCAGACTTTCCAGCTGCTGGATATCGGCGTCGAGACTGGCCAGACGCCGGCTGCGCTGATCGATGGTGGCGATCAGATCGCGTTGTTCGGCGAGCAAAAAGTTGTTGCGTCGCTGCAGGCTCTGGTTGTCCTGCTGCAGTGCCGCCACCTGCTGCTGCAGGTCATGTTTGCCGACGCTCTGCGAAATCAGTCCGGTCAGCATCATCGCGCTGACGGCGAGACAGGATGCGAGCGTGAGCTTGATTTTCTGTCGCGCTGCCTCGCTGAGGCGATAATGGCGGGCACCACGATAATCCGTTATGGTGATATTCCAGTCCGATCGCACGTGACTAACCTCTGGTTTTGATTGCGATTGTGCGCGTCAGGCTGGTTGGGCAAACGCGCAGAGGGTCACCGATTATGCTTGATTGCGCGGTTCAGCGCAAGTTCATACAGCTTTGTTAGCACTGGGCCGTAGCACTGCCAGCGCCGGCCCCGGCCGCGTCCCTGCGGCGATAGGCCTGCCTGCCGTGATTCAGGACAGTGATTCAGGGCTGGCGACGGGCGGCGATGAAACCGCCGACCAGCAGCAACAGCAGGGCCAGTGTCAGCAATCCGAAGTGACTGATGGCCGGTACTTCACTGGCTGCCGGACGCACGCCGATCAGGCTTACCGTGCCGCTGACCTCGTTGGTGACCACCAGCAGGGGCTGGCCGGTCGGGCTGTCGCTGGCGTCGATCAGCAGCAGGCCTTCCGGGCTGACATCGCCAGCGGGTGACTGCAGATAAGTGACCAGTTCCGGCGCAAGCGGATTGCTGACATCGTAAACAAACATGCCACCGGTGCGCTCCAGGCCGATAAAGGCCAGCCACTGTTCACCGATGCGGGCCACGTCGATGCCTTCGGGTTCCGGGCCCTTGTTGTCGCTGCGGCCATCATTGAGGTTGAAGAATGGCAGCCCGAACTGCGCCGTGACCTGCTCGAACTCGTCGCCGCTGTCATACACCAGCGCGCCGGTGGCACCGTCCCAGATGCTGAAAGAGCGGCCACCGTAGGAGAAGATCTGTTCATAGTCGCCATCGTTGCCGGCATCGCCATTCACCGTGGTGATGGTCAGGCGACCCAGGTTTTCATCCTGCTGCAGCGTGGCGGCATCGGGGAACACGGTTGCATCCAGCACCAGGTCATCAACGCGGTCTTCCTCGCTGAAGCCGTCGTAATCGCGGGCATCGCCTTCGTTGGCGGTGAACACATACTGCTGGCCATCGATGTTGGCGGTGGCGATGGCATCGGGCATGTAGAAGCCGGATACCGGCCAGTTGGCAATGTTGATGGCACTGTCGTCATCGCTGGCATCCATGCCGTTGCCGGGCAGGCTGTGGTCCTTGCTGCCGAGGGCAAAGATGGCGAGGATGCTCTCCGCTGCCACATCCAGCACCGCCAGCGCGTTGTTCTCCTGCAGAATGACGTAGGCGATGCCGCTGTCCTCGGTGACGGTGATGTATTCCGGTTCCAGATCCTGTGCCACACTGGCACCCGGGCCGAAAATGCGCACGCCCGGCGGCAATTCGCCAGCGCGCGGTCCACCGCTGTTGAAGTCGGCAAAGCCGATGCTGCGGGCCGGGCCTACCGGTGCACCGGCAACAATGTCAATGACCGAGACCGAGCCTTCCGGGTCCACCGTGTAGTCGTCGCTGGGTTCGCCCTCGTTGGCCACCAGCAGTTTGCTGCCATCGGGGGTGAAGGTGACCATGTCCGGCAAGGCACCGGCGGCAATGCTGGTGATCGGTGTGCCGGCGCTGTCGAAAAACGCCACCAGTCCGGCATCCTGTGCCACCGCAGCCTCGATCGCCACGGCAACCAGGCCATTGCTGACGGCAACGCTGTTGGGGCCGCCGCCGAAGCCGCTCAGATCAACGCTGCTGATCAGCGTCACGCCCTGTTGCGGGTTGCCCAGGTTGTAGATGTCCAGTGTGTTGTCGGCACTGTTGGTGACAAACAGGCGCTGACTGATCGGGTCATGTGCCGAGATTTCGGTGCCGCCCTCAACCCCCGGGCCGAAGCTGTCGAACGGTAGCAGCAGCAGTGCCTGGGCACTGTTGGCAAACAGCAGAATGGCGAAAATGGCAATACGTAGCATGATGGTTTCCCTGCATGAGTAAATCGGTCAAACTACGCCAGGAAAATGAAAACATCATGACCGGAGCGTGACAGATTTATGACCATGAGCAGACAACGCAGCAGCGCCACGCTGGCCGTGCATGCCGGCACGCTGGAGAATCCGGTCGGCGGCATGAACTCACCGCTGTATGCCGACAGCGCCTACCGCTACCTGGATGCCGCCGAGGTGCCGTACCCGCGCTACACCAACACGCCCAACCAGCAGGCAGTGGCGGCCAAGATCGCGGCGCTGGAACACGCTGAATGCGGTCTCATGTTCGCTTCCGGGCTGGCCGCCGTGCACTGTGTGCTGCAGGCGCATCTGCAGCCTGGCGACGAGCTGGTGGTGGCCGAGGGCATTTATGGCGGCAGCGACGATCTGTTCAGCAGCTGCATGCCGCGACTGGGCATTGCCGTGAAACGGATTGCCGCCGATGCCGATGCGCTGCTGGCCGCCTGCAGCGAGCGCAGCCGGGCCATTTATCTGGAATCGCCCACCAACCCGCGTCTGCGCATTGTCGATCTGCGCAAGCTCTGCCGGCAGGCGGCGCAACAGGGCGTGCTGGTGATCATCGACAACACCTTTGCCACGCCAATCCTGCAAAACCCGATTGATCTTGGTGCCGACCTGGTCATCCACAGCGCCACCAAGTATCTCGGCGGGCACAGCGACCTGATCGCCGGTGCCGTGGTGGGCAGCGCAGCACTGCTAAAGCCGGTGCGGGCGCTGGCGGTGCGCATGGGCGCGACCATGAACGCCCAGGATGCCTGGTGGCTGGAGCGCAGCATGAAAACGCTGGCCGTGCGCGTGCGCCAGCAGGCCGCCAACGCCATGGCCATTGCCGACATGCTGGCGCAGCATCCGGCCGTGGCCGAAGTGGATTATCCCGGCCTGGCCAGCCATCCCGGTCATGCCATTGCGGCAGCGCAGATGCAGGCCTTCGGTGCCATGCTCGGACTGCGGGTAAAGCCGCCGCTGACCGCCGACATGGTCGAACGCCGATTGCAGCTGATTGCCTCGGCGGTCAGCCTGGGCGGGGTGGAAACCACCATCTGCCAGCCGCTGCTGACCTCGCACGCCCGGGTCGAGTCGCCCCGCTGTGTGGCAGAAGGTGTCGATGAATACCTGCTGCGGCTGTCGGTGGGCATTGAAGATGCTGCCGATCTGATCGCCGATCTGCAGCAGGCGCTGCATTACAACACTTCGGAGCACGGCAATGGCTGAGCCGGTGTCTGATCTGCAGCCGCTGCGGCACAGCCTGCATCAGAGCCCGGAGCTGTCCGGCCAGGAGCACCACACTGCCGCCACCATTGCCGCCGTGCTCAGCACCTACGGCCCGGATGAACTGCTCACCGGCATTGCCGGGCATGGCGTCATGGCCATTTTTCAGGGCCACCAGCCCGGGCCGCATATTCTGCTGCGCTGCGAGCTGGATGCGCTGCCGATTCGCGAAACCAACCGCTTCGATTACTGCTCCGTGCATCCCGGGGTGGCGCACAAATGCGGTCACGACGGCCACATGACCATTCTGCTGGAGGTGGCGCGGCGTCTGCAGCAGCAACCACTGGTGGCCGGCCGGGTGCAGCTGCTGTTCCAGCCGGCCGAGGAAACCGGGCTGGGTGCGGTGGCCGTGTGCCGCGACGAGCAGTACCTGCAGCATCAGCCGGAGCACGTGTTTGCCCTGCACAACATGCCAGGTTATCCGCTCGGCAGTGTCATTGTCAGGCCCGGCACCATGTGCTGCGCCTCGCGCGGCGTCATCATCCGGCTCAGCGGCAAGACCGCGCACGCCGGCCAGCCGGAAACCGGCATCGCCCCGACCGCTGCGGTGATCAGCCTGCTGCAACTGCTGCCACTGCTGGCGCAGCCGTTTGCCGATCAGGAGCTGGCCATGATCACCGTGGTCGGTGCCAGACTGGGCGACAAGACCTTTGGCAACACGCCCGGACAGGCAGAAATCTATCTGACCCTGCGCAGCGAGCACGACGCCACCCTGGCCACGCTGGAAGAGCAGGTCAGGTTGCGCACCGCGGCCGTGTGCGCCGAGCAGTCGCTGCAGCATGAGTTCAGCTATGAGGACTATTTCCCCGCCACCGTCAACCACCCTGCCGGGGTCGAGCAGGTCCGCGCGGCGGCAGCGCAGTGCCAGGCCGAGCTGATCCCGATGCCGGCACCAATGCGCTGGTCGGAGGATTTTGGCTATTACACACAGCAGGTCAGCGGTGCGCTGTTCGGGCTGGGGGCCGGCGAGGACCATGCCGATCTGCACAACCCCGATTACGATTTCCCCGACCAGCTGATCAACATCGGTGCGGATCTGTTTCTGCGCATCGTGCAGCAGCTGCAAGCGCCGCACTGAGCGGTCACCACACATCTCATAGAGCACGCAACAGCGGCCGCTGGTGCACGCGGCCGATTTGTCTTGTCGGCCTGCAGTCTCAGCCCTTGATGCGTTAGAATAGCTGCATACACGCCACGGTCTGTCGCGGCTGCTGGCGCATGCATTGACCCAGAATCACGACCATCTTTTTTTCGGAGTTCTCCCATGAAACAACCCGTTCGTGTTGCCATCACCGGCGCTGCCGGTCAGATTGGTTACCAGTTGTGTTTTCGTATTGCCGCCGGCGACATGCTGGGCAAGGATCAGCCGGTGATACTGCAGCTGCTGGAAATCCCGCCCGCCGAGGCCGCCGCCAACGGCGTGGCGATGGAGCTGGACGACGCCGCCTTCCCGCTGCTGCATGGCGTGGTGGTGACCACCGATGTTAATGTTGCCTTCAAGGACGCCGACTACGCCCTGCTGGTGGGTGCCAAACCACGCGGCCCGGGCATGGAACGCAGCGATCTGCTGGCCGAGAACGGCAAGATCTTCGGCCCCCAGGGCAAGGCGCTGAACGACCACGCCAGCCGCGACGTCAAGGTGCTGGTGGTGGGCAACCCGGCCAACACCAATGCCCTGATCGCCGCCGCCGCCGCGCCGGATCTGCCGGCGGCAAACTTCACCGCCATGACCCGGCTTGATCACAACCGCGCCATCAGCCAGCTGGCCGGCAAAACCGGCCAACACAACACCGATATCCAGCGCATGATCATCTGGGGCAACCATTCTGCCACCCAGTACCCGGACATCAGCCATTGCACGGTGGCCGGAGCTGCTGCCGCCGGGCTGGTCGAGCAGGACTGGTATCGCAACAGCTTCATTCCCGACGTGCAGCAGCGCGGTGCCGCCATCATCAAGGCGCGCGGTGCCTCCAGTGCCGCCTCGGCGGCCTCGTCAGCGATCGATCACATCCGCGACTGGGCGCTGGGCACGCCGGGCGATGACTGGGTATCCATGGCGGTGCCTGCCGATGGCAGCTACGGCATCGAACCCGGTGTCATCTATTCCTTCCCCTGCCGCTGCAGCAATGGCCGTTATGAGATTGTGCAGGGGCTGGAGATCGACGACTTCAGCCGTGAGCGCATGCAGGCCACCGACCAGGAGCTGCGCGAAGAGCGCGCCGCCGTGGCCAGCCTGCTGCAGTGATGACCGGCACAGCGCAGACCTCAGTGCACCCGGGTGCCGCGCTGCGGCAGGCGGTGGCAGATAACTCGCCACTGCTGCTGGCCGGCACCATCAATGCCTACACCGCACGCATGGCCGAGCGCATCGGCCATAAGGCGATTTATCTTTCCGGTGGCGGGCTTGCCGCCAACTCGCTGGGCATGCCCGATCTGGGCATTTCCACACTGGAAGACGTGCTCATCGATGTGCGCCGCATCACCGCCGTCAGCTCGCTGCCGCTGCTGGTGGATGCCGACACCGGCTTTGGCAGCAGCGCCTTCAACATCGCCCGCTGCATCCGCGAGCTGGATCGCGCCGGCGCTGCCGGTTGCCACATCGAAGACCAGGTCAGCGCCAAGCGCTGCGGCCACCGTCCCGGCAAGGCGATCGTCTCGCAGCAGGAAATGTGCGACCGCATCAAGGCGGCGGTGGATGCCCGCCAGCATGACGATTTTGTCATCATGGCGCGCACCGATGCGCTGGCCAGCGAAGGCATGGCCGCCACCATCGACCGCGCCCGCGCCTACGTTGAAGCCGGGGCCGACATGCTGTTTCCCGAGGCCATGCGTGAGCTTGCACACTACCGCGAACTGCGCCCGCACATCGACGTGCCGATGCTGGCCAACATCACCGAATTCGGTCATACCCCGCTGTTTGACCAGCAGGAACTGGCGGCGGCCGGGGTCGACATCGTGCTGTACTGCTGCGGTGCCTACCGCGCCATGAACAAAGCCGCCGAAACGGTGTACCAGGCGCTGCTCAGCGATGGTCATCAGCGCCATGTCATCGACATCATGCAGACGCGCGAACAGCTGTATGACTATCTTGACTACCACGCCTACGAGCAAAAGCTGGATCAGCTGTTTGCCGCAGGCACAGAACAAGCACAGGAGTGAACATGATCAAGCAGAACACCGGTGCCGGCCTGCGTGGCCAGTCGGCTGGCGAAACCAGCATCTGTACCGTCGGCGCGGCCGGCAACAGCCTGCGATATCGCGGTTACGACGTGCGCGATCTGGCCGAACAGGCCAGCTTCAACGAGGTCGCCTGGCTGCTGCTGCGTGGCGAATTGCCCAAACAGAGCGAGCTGGACAGCTACGTCAAGCGCCTGCAGGGTCTGCGCGCACTGCCGCAAGCGCTGAAAACCGTGCTGGAGCAGATTCCCGCCGACGCCCATCCCATGGACGTGCTGCGCACCGGCTGCTCGCTGCTGGGCAACCTGGAAACAGAAAGCGATTTCGCCCAGCAACTGGATCACATCGACCGGCTGCTGGCAACGCTGCCGGGCATGCTGCTGTACTGGTATCGCTACAGCCACGACAACGTGCGCATCGACACCGACACCGACGATGACGGCATCGGTGCGCAGTTCCTGCGTCTGCTGCACGGCGTGGCCCCCAGCGAACTGCACAGCAAGGTCATGGATGTGTCGCTGATCCTGTACGCCGAGCACGAGTTCAACGCCTCCACCTTTGCCGCCAGGGTGTGTGCTTCCACGCTGTCGGATCTGCATTCCTGCATCACCGCTGCCATCGGCACACTGCGCGGCCCGCTGCACGGCGGCGCCAACGAGGCCGCCATGGCCATGCTGGAACAGTACAGATCGGTGGAGCAGGCCGAACAGGACGTGGCGCGGATGCTGCAGGCCAAGGAAAAAATCATGGGCTTCGGCCACGCCGTCTACCGCGAGCGTGATCCCCGCAATGCCATCATCAAGGAATGGTCTCGACAACTGGCCAAGGAAACCGGCAACAAACTGCTGTTTGATGTGTCCGACCGCATTGAGCGCATCATGTGGGACGAGAAAAAACTGTTCGCCAACGCCGACTTCTTCCACGCCTCAGCCTACCACTACATGGGCATACCCACCAAACTGTTCACACCGATCTTCGTCATGTCGCGACTCACCGGCTGGGCCGCCCACGTCATGGAACAGCGCAACAACAACCGCATCATCCGCCCCAGCGCCGACTACATCGGCCCGGACAAGCGTGAGGTGGTGGCCATTGGTGAGCGTTGAACTTCGGCGATACAGTCAACCCAATGTTGGCCGGATGTAATCTGCGCGTCCGGCAAAAACCATCGACTGATCGACCCAACCCGTAGGCCGGATAAGCACAGCGCATCCGGCAAAAACAGGTACGGTCAATCAAATGTGAGCCGGTCAAGCACAGCGCATCCGGCACAAGTATGAAGGATGGGTGCTTCGACCTAGGCATTCGGTCAAGAAGCTTCTCACCCATGCCTGCACTTGCCTCTTCTTTGGTTATGATGCATCATTCCAGCAGGGAGGCTGAGCAGGTCAATCAGGATGTGTCGATTCGGAAGCTAGGAAAAGTTGACAATATTCGTAGGAAAAGGCAGAGATTGCCGGCAGAAGTTATGGAAACTGCCCGATATTTCAGCAGGATAAGCCACGATCTGAGTAACGGCGCAAGCATAAGTAGCGTTTCTGTCCCGATATTCAATACCCGGCGATTTCATCCACCATGTTCAAGTTAGGCGAACAAATTCGGGGCTATCTGTGAGCTGTTCGGAATAGATGAAAGTACGTGATATTCTTCGAAAGTTGAAGGAAGATGGCTGGTATCATTATTCGACACGAGGCAGTCATCGGCAGTTCAAACACCCCACGAGATCGGGCCGGGTGACGGTGCCTGGAAAGCCTGGCGACGATTTGGCTGTCGGAACCGTGGATAGCATTTACAAGCAGGCCGGCTGGAAATAGGTGCGCTTATGAAGTACGCAATTGTTATCGAAAGAGCAATAAGCAACTACTCTGCATATGTCCCGGACTTGCCGGGCTGTGTTGCTACCGGAGCAACATTCGAGGAGGTAGAACAGCAAATTCGGGAAGCTATTGAATTTCACCTTGATGGTATGAGGGAGGACGGCGAGGCAATACCGCCTCCAAGCAGCCAAGTCGAATACGTCGAAGTTGCCTGACAACCGGTTCAACTCGGACCCGGTTAACCCGGGCGTTATGGCGTCGAAATCAACCACCTGAGGATATCAATGGGCGGTTACACAAACTTATCTACAGTCCCTACGCGTTCGCTTCGAGTGTCGCAGGCGTAGTCGAGGATAACAATATGCCAAGCGTGACGGCTACAGATAGCTCGGCAAAGGTAGCGAATGGATTGGAGAGCCACAATCTATACATCGACCATTGTGCATCTTGCTGCATGTAGCCTCCCGACATCAGCTAAACCCAGCTGCATGCACACTCATGAGTTGCCAATCAAGCCAGCTGGATGATCTGGTTAAGCACAGTCAGCACTTCGGCAAAGCGGGCATCGCTCAATTTTTTCATGGGATGTTTCGCGCCTCTACGACGACGCCAGTCGAAGGATTTGGGCTGGTGGCATAGCACATAACTCGCTTGCCCGGCTTTGCGTCCTTTGGCCACGCCCACGTCCACGGCGAAAGGGTTGTCAGTGTTGTAGGATGCAGTTGTCATCGGCAGACCTATAACCAATGAGGTGCGCTGGTTGAAGGCTTCAGGTGACAGCACCAGAAAAGGGTGTATGTCGCGCATTTCTTGTCCACGCTGCGGGTTGCAGTCAATCCAGATGACATCCTGTCGTTGCGGAACCCAATTGTCGGCTTTTACCATAGCTCTGCACCAATATAGCCACTTTCGGCCATGGCTTCGCCACCATGCCGATCTGGATCAAATCTGGTCAGCCGTTGTTGCAGGCTCAAGTGCTCTTCCTGCAGCGGGGTAATGATGATGCGCTCGCCCTCCACGGTGATGCGCACACGTTGATCTGCGTGCAGATCTGCAGCACGGGCTATGGCGGCAGGCAGCCGCACGCCGAGGTTGTTGCCCCAGTGTTTAATTTCGAGAACAGTTTCGGTCATGGCGATATACAGGGTATGTTTAGACGAAGTTTAAACATTATTGCTTCGGACTGCAACAAGCCGAGCCCTGGTGATTTTGTGTTTCAGGCTGGCATGACCAACTAACCCAGAAAGACAGCACATGCCGCCTCACTGCAGTTCCTCGGCATCAATCCGGGTAGACCACACCTCGCGGCCATTGGCGTCGTGCAGGATCATCTGCAGGCGGCGACGTTCGGCAGGGCCGCTGATCCTGATGACGCCGAAATTGCGTTCGGTGTAGATGCTGTCATCAACGATGTACTGGCCTTCGCCGCGCACCGGGCTGTAGGCTTTGGCGGTCAGTGGATAGTCGTGTGGATAGTCGTGGACACCCAGGATAGTCGTGGAGGATAGTCGTGGAGGAGGATAGTCGTGGGATAGTCGTGGACACCCATACCGCAAGCAGTGAAACCTATACATTGCCCAACAATGTTGACGGCAACAGATTTACGTAGTCAACTATCCTGATAGCAGTCAGAAAGGTTCAATCTGGCCGTAAAACCGACGTGCAAGGCACGCCAAACCTCGACCAAGGCCGATTATGTCGATAAGTGGGAATTCAGCTAAATCCGCTGCGGGAACAATCGCTCAGCCGTAGTGATGCCCTGCAGAAACTTGTTGTCAAGCTTTGCCGCTGCCTCCCGGATAGAGCTTTTGCTGCCAATGATTTGATGAAACCTGTCTTCCCCAATGCGATATCAGTTCAAGGCCACTGTTGTACGGTGCATTCAGAGACATCGGACTTGACACCAACTCAGTATCGTTGCAATGATTGTGCGTCATCACAGTCAGGTCTATTGCTGCCGTATGGAAAAGGATACTTGGCAAAGGCTGCAAACAGCGTTGTATGCGCTTGCCAGCTCCCGATCCGAAGTTCGTGCAGGCCTGCTTGAGCGACTTGGCGATGGCGATCCGGCGTTCCGCGCCGAACTTGAGTCCCTTATCCGGCAATTCGATTCCGATCCGGACTTCCTTGAACAGCCACTGCCGGTTACTGTAGCGATCGGGCCAGAAAGTGCTCTTGGCGACGACCCGCTGATTGGTGAGTCTCTCGGTGCCTGGATCATCCGCAGCCGGATTGATCGCGGTGGCATGGGCGCCGTGTACCTGGGCGAGCGCATCGGTGAAGACTTCTCCCAGTATGCAGCGATCAAGGTCATTGCTCTCGGCATGAACTCGGAAACCATTATCAATCGTTTTCATGCCGAACGACGGATACTCGCAGCGCTCAATCACCCCAATATCGCATCGATACTGGATGGCGGCGTCACCGGAGATGGTCGTCCGTGGTTCGCGATGCACTACCTTGAAGGGGCAAGCGCGGTGGACGAGTACAGTGATACGCACAAGCTATCGGTAGACGAGCGGCTGTGCCTGATGATTCCGATCTGCGAATCTGTCCAGTTCGCGCATCAGAATCTGGTGATTCACCGCGACATCAAACCAGCCAATATCCTGGTCACCCCACAGGGGGTGCCGGTCCTGCTCGATTTCGGCATCGCCAAGTTATTGCATGCCGACGATAACCTGACCGATGCCACGGGTCTATTTACACCAGACTTCGCCAGCCCGGAGCAACTGTCAGGTGGGATGGTCACCACTGCCACCGATGTCTATCAATTGGGCAGGCTGCTATTTCAGCTATTGAGCGGCCAGCGACCACCATTAGAGTTGCATGGAGAACAATCGGACCCGAGGCCACCCAGACCCTCGGAATGCGTCGTCCCCGAGCACGCGCATCTCAGAGGCGAGAAGGCCGAGGGTCTGCGCCGCAAACTGCGCGGGGATCTGGATACCATCTGCCAGCAGGCGCTGCATCCAGAGCCGCAGCGGCGCTATCGCTCCGCCGAAGCGCTCGCCGACGATCTGACACGTTGGTTGCATGGTCAGCCGGTAAGGGCCAGACCCGACACGCTGGCCTACCGGGCGGGAAAGTTCCTGCTCCGCAATCGCTGGAGCGCTTCGTTTGCAACCGCGCTTTTTCTGGTCGCCATCGGCTTTGGCGTGTTCGCCTCGCTGACCGCATCACGCATTGCCGAACAGTCGAAGGCTCTCAGCCTCGAGCGTGACCGCGCGCAGGCCACGACAAACTTTCTCACCGATCTGTTTAGCCTGGCTGATCCCACTCGCGCGGAGCGGGACTATACCGCTGCGGAGATGCTTGATCGTGGCCTGGAACGGTTGCGCCAGAATGAAAGCCTGAGCGACACCGAGCGAAACGCGGTGCTGACCGCCGTTGGCGGCGTGCTGCAAGTGCGCGGTGACCATGACCGCGCCCGCGATGCACTGGCCGAAGCGGTAGAGATTTCACGGCGTGGCGGCACGGATCGCGAATCCCATGCGGGCAGTCTTCTTGAGCTGGCCAAGGCCGAATACCGACTGGAAAACTACGCCCGATCGGAGCAGCTGGCTCGCGACGCTCTCGATGTGCTGGATGGACTCTCCAACGCGACGCCTGACTTGCACGCCAGCGCGCTCAACCAGCTTGCAATTGCGCTGAGCGATCAGGGCAGACTGGAAGAGTCGGCAATGATGCTGGAACGAGTGGTTGAGGTCAGGCGCTTACTTCCCGGTGCCGATATGGATCAGGATCTGGCGGCGAACTGGAACAACCTTGGCATGATCTACACCGACCTGGGCCGGCTCGAACGGGCTGAAACCGCCTACGATGCGTCTCTTGAGATTGTAGAGCGAGCCTTTGGAACGCAGCATCCCTATGCTGCCTTTCTGCTTCACGCCCGCGCTGAGTTGCGCGAACTGCAGGGCGAGTTCGTGCTCGCCAGGGCCGATCTGCAGAAAGCACTGAGTATCGCCACGAACACCCTTGGCGAAGACCATCCCTTTGTATCCCAGGCTCGGGAAAGCCTTGAGCAGATCAACGACAGCCAGCGATGAATGGTCACATCACGCAACTGATCCAGGACGCTCGACAAGGCGATCGCAATGCCCTTGATGAACTCATGCCGCTGATCCATGACGAGTTGCGTTTGGCCGCCAGCCGTCATCTGCGCAGCGAACGCCCTGGCCACACGCTCGATACCGGGGCCTTGGTCAATGAAGCCTACTTGCGGCTTGCTCAGCAGAATCGCGCATCTTGGCAGGATCGGGCGCATTTTCTGGCCGTGGCATCTATGATCATGCGCCGTGTGCTGGTCAACCATGCAAAGCAGCGCAAGCGCCTCAAGCGTGGCAACGGCGCTGAACACCTCACGCTCAGCCATGCCGATACTTTTCTTGCCAACCCTGCCCTTGGCGAGACGCCGAATGTCGATATCGAGGCGCTTGACGAGGCCTTGAACAGACTGGCCGATATTGATGCCCGCGCGGCGCGGGTGGTCGAGTGCCGTTACTTCGCGGGGCTAAAGATCGACGAGACCGCAGAAGCGCTCAATATTTCACCGGCCACTGTCAAGCGCCAGTGGTTGTTGGCCAAGACCTGGCTGAGGCGTGAAATCCGGCAATAGGATTGAATTCTTCTGCCCTGATCCGTAAGGCGTGTCTGTTTCCCACCGTGCCAACTTTTTTCGTTCCAGCGCAATCCATCTTGAGCCTTTTTGGGCGCAACTGTTGCGTTAATCAGTAACAACCATAGCAGCAACACACAGCCCGCTTCGGTAAAAGGCCGCTTGAGCCCTATGGCACGACTGGATACGACGAGAGAAGTCACTATGGCAGCAAGGATGAGAGCAAATGAGCAGAGACGCGCAGCTTGGTGTCACGTCAGGAAATGCGCAAAACCGACATTGCCGGGCAGCATGGTGGCAGCAGCGCGCTCGGTCATGACAGGAGCCTCCAACCATGCTGGCCTGACAAGTGTCTGCAGCAAACTTCTTATCAATCTGATGCTGTTCAGCTTCATGCTGACAGTCCTTCCCGCGAAAGCCGCATTGATCGAGGTTGACCCGGAAACCAATCCAGCCATTGCCGATGGTCAGTGCAGCCTGATCGAAGCCATCGAGAACGCCAACACCGACAGCGCCATGAATCCCGATTGTCCGATGGGCAATGGCACCGATTTCCTGCGGCTGTCGCAAGACTTTGACTACGAATTCGATAGTGCCTACGGCAGCACCGATAATGCACTGCCGGTCATCGTCGACGACGTCATTGTCCAAGGTCGAAACGCAACCATCAGCCGGGATAATTTCAGCACCGAAGCGTTTCGGCTGCTCGAGTTCAACACAGGTACACACAGCATGAGCAACCTGAACCTGAGCGGCGGCATATCCGCCTTTCCCATGTCGGGAGGAGGTGCCATATTGGCCACCGATACCAATCTGACACTCAGCGATATACGCATTTCCGGCAATACCGCAGAAGGACTGTTTGCCTTTGGCGGTGCGCTCAGACTGGATGACAGCACGGTGGAAATCACCGATGCCCTGCTGCAGGTCAATCGCACCTCCAGCAGCAGTACTGAAACCGGCGGCGGTGCAATTGCCCAGTTTAATGGCTCGCTGACCATCAACCGCAGCGCGCTGTTGAATAACGACGCAAACGAATGTGGCAGTTCACGCGGTGGTGGCGGCAATACCGCCGGCACTGGAGGTGCGCTGCGTATCGAAGCCACCAGCCCGACCGCTGCCTATGCGATTTTCAACGATTCCACCATTGCCGGCAATGAAGGGCGTGTGGGTGGTGGCATTCATGTGGTGGCAATTGCCAATACCGGTTTCCCGGGCGAGGATGTGCTGGTGCAACTGGTACGCAGCACGCTGGTACAAAACGATGCCAACGCCTGTGCTGGCGGCGCGCTGGGTGACGGCATGCATGTGCAGGAAGCCAACGGCGGCAGCGGCACCATCACTTATGGAAGCAGCATTATTCACGGCAACGGACGGCTGGTGAACAACACCATTGTCGGCGTTGACTGCTCCGCCAATTTCCCATCCCAAACGTACATGTCGTTTGACGGCAACGTACTCGATGAGCAGGACAACTGTATCAATGGGTTTGATACCTTCAGCGATGACTACCGTAATATTGTCGATCCAATTCGAGTCGACAACCATTATTTGCCGCTGCGCAATGGCCCGGCGGTGGACTTTATGGAGGCCGGATTCAATTGCGATATCACATTGCCGGACGCGGTCGGTAATCCGCGCGCCGGTGGACCGGGCATGGGCGGCAGCCTCTGCGACGCCGGTGCGATTGAGTTGCAGTATCCGGTGGATGATTTCACCCTGCAGACCACTATTGCTGGAAGCGGCAGTGGCAGCCTGAGCAGCAATCCAGGCGGCATCAACTGTCCGGGCGTATGCAGCGCTGATTATCCGGTCGGCACCATGGTCAATCTGACGCCCAGTCCCGACGGTGGCAGCGTATTTGCTGGCTGGAGCGGCGATTGCTCCGGCATGGGTGCCTGTGCTGTGACCATGGATCAAATGCGCAGTGTCACCGCCAACTTTGATCTGCAGCCGGTGACGCTGACCATTTTGCTTGACACGCCCGGCGGTGCAGCTGGCAGCGTCACCAGTAATCCACTGGGCATCAACTGTCCGGGCGACTGCCAGCAGGACTACCCGCCGGGTACCAGCATCACGCTGACCGCCACGCCGGAACCCGGCAGCCAGTTCAACCTCTGGGGCGGTGTCTGCTCAGCCAGCAGCGGTCCGGTGTGTAACGCCACACTGAACATGAATGGCGGCGCCACCGCCCAGTTTGTGCTGATCGAAAACGACCCGGTACTGAGCATCACGGTGACTGGCCCTGGCAGCATCGCCGACAACACCGGCACCATCAATTGCCCCGGCACCTGCTCGGCCAGCTACCCCGGCAACACCAGTATCACCCTGACGCCCACGCCCGATGCCGGCGCGACTTTTCAGAATTTCATCGGTGCCTGCAGCGGTCAGAGCTGCTCACTGCAACTCATCGATGATCAGCAAGTCGGTGGCATTTTCCTTCAAGCCAATGAAGTATTCAAAGATGGCTTTGAATAAAACAGGATACCAACGATGATGAGACCTCACAGCATGGCACTCTACTGCCATCTACCAATATGTCTATGCAGCTTGCTGTTGCTTGTTTCCAGCAGCATCCATGCTGGACAGACCGATGAATTTGTCGTCACCAACAGCAACAATGCCGGCCCCGGCAGCCTGCGCGATGCCGTGGCAATGGCAAATGCCAGCAGCAATGAAGTCGAAATCACTTTCGCTGAATCCATCGATTTCATCAGTATCACTACAGGTCCCCTGGAGCTTACGACTGACAATTTTGTCACCATTGAGGGGCCCGCTTCACGGGTTGCATTGGACGCCAGCAACAATTCCAGAATTCTGGTTGTCACTAACCCGGATAGCTTGTTGGCGCTCGAGAACGTCGCTTTCTTGGATGGTATGACCACGGCCAACGGCAGTGAGCCCGCGACTTGTGCTCCCGGCACGGGTCAAGGTGGTGCAGTGTGCACGCTGGGCAGGCTGACGCTGAGAAATCTACTAATGAATGGAAACACCACGATGGGTGATGGCGCCCATGGCGGTGCCATGTATATCGGCGGCACCGGTAACGTATCGATCAGACCCTCCGGCATCATCAGTGCGATTACCAACAATTCGACCCAGGGTCAGGAAGCACACGGGGGCGCGATTTATGTTGAACAGGGCAGGCTGACAACCAGTGGAGGCCCTCGACTGATTTTCTCTGGCAACAGTGCCGCTGGCCCGTCCTCGATGGGTGGGGCGATATTTGCCAGACAATACGAAAGCATTGTTGGATTTGGACCTGGAGGTGGCGGAACACTCTTTTTTGAGAACTCTGCGAGTTTCGGCGGCGCGTTTGCATCATCGGGCTGTACTATTGGTGACAACATTGACCTTGATGGTCTTGACTTCGTTGATAATGACGCGACCAGCGCTGGTGGTGCGGTCTTTATTGGTGCCGATTGCGATGCAGAAATTACCAGAGGTCGATTTTCCGGTAACCGTTGTCAGAATACCGGCGGTGGCGCTATTGCCACAGACAATGTGGTCTTCATCAGCCAGAGTATCTTCGAAAGCAACAACTGCATAGCGCCCGGTGGTGCCATTTATGGCCCCAATATCGAATTGACCGACAGCAATATCCTGCGGAACAACCAAACCAACGGTAATGGTCACCATGGTGGTGCAATCGCCGCCGGTAACCTGCTGCTGGCTAATTCTACCGTGGCGTTCAACTCCACCAACGCGGGGGCAGCACATGGCGGCGGTCTGTGGGTGACCGGCGATCTGGATATCCGCAATTCAACCATCACTGGTAATGAGGCATCGGGCATACAGTCAAATGGCGGTGCCTTGTATTATTCCGGCGATAGCCAGGGCTTGATGATCAGTAATTCCACCGTTATCGACAATCAGGCCGGCGGCCATGCTGGTGGCATTTTTTACAGCCCGGAGCTTGCCATGAGTATGGCGGAGCTAACACTCATCAGCACCGTGCTTGCCGACAACCTCGATGATAATTTTTTACTTGAAAACGATGTCCTTGGCCATGTGGTTAACGTAATTCAATCTGTATTCGGCGACGCGAGTACTGAAATAAACGGCAATAATGTCGACAATATTTTTAGTGACGGCCCGGCATTCGATTCGCTCGATGACAACGGTTGCTTCATGACCGCAGGCTTCCCTGGTGAGGAAGAATGTCCGCAAACCTATATGCCCGATACCGGCAGCGTGGTACTGGATTCCGGGGACAATCCCAACAGTGAGATCAGTGATCAACGCGGTTTTACGTTTCCGCGTACGTTCAACGGAATGACCGATATTGGAGCGATTGAGGTCAGCCCGGAACCGAGCATCTCAATCTCGCCTCTCGCATTTAACTTTGGCACTTATATCGTTGAACCGGCGAATGAGGATGAGAGCCGAACTATAACTATTGAAAGCAATGGACCAGGGATATTGCACATTCTGGAAATCAGTGAGAGCTCTTCATCGACTACCGTTGAGAGCGACTGCGACCTGCAATTGCTAGCCGGCGATAGCTGCGAGGTGACCGTCATTCTGGAAACCGATGAGTTCATATCAATGTCCCAAACGCCAGAGGTGACGATTAGCGTGGACACTCCTGATTCACCGCTGACCATTCCGGTATTCGCCAATCCGATCACAGGCGCCGAGCTGAATGCAAGCCCGGGCAGCATTCAGTTTCAGGACACGCCGGTCGACGTAACCAGCCCGATAGAAGCTTTGACGTTGACCAATACCGGTAGCCGACCTTTGGAAATAGCGTTTGTTATCGCAATCAACACTCAGTTTGCCGTCGCCAGTAATGGTTGCACTCAACCAGTACCGGCGCAAGGCAGCTGTACGGTCGACCTGCAATTCACTCCGTTTCAGCCCGGCATCGTAACAAGCGAGCTTCGGATTCGATCCAACTCAGTCTCTCTGAGCAATGACACATCTGTTCCCCTGGTTGGCACCAGTGGCATCGTGTTTTTTGACGGCTTTGAATAACTGCGAAAAGACTAATCAAGAACGAGGATTCACATGCTGTTTTTCACTGACTCCATAAACGCTGCTGGGGCTATGGCCAACAGAGGCTGGCTTGCCGTATTGGCGCTCATGCTAGCCCCTGTGCATGCTCAAGAACTGCCGCAAGTCGTCGAACTGGCCGAGCTGAATACTGCCGGTAGTCTGGCCGGGATAACGTTTCCCGGCAACACTGTGTTTGCCAATCTGGGTGCCGGTCTCAGCGGCATCGGCGATATCAATGCCGATGGCTTTGACGACGTTGCCATCGGCCTGCCCGGCGATGATACTAACGGCAACGACAGCGGTGCTGCGTTTGTGCTGTTTGGTCGTCAGGGTGGTTTTCCCGAGACGCTTTCAGCAGCTGATTTTGACGGTACGCTGGGCCTGACCATCCTGGGCGTATCGGGCGGCAGCCTGACCGGGCGGGAAATCGCGGCGGCCGGAGATATCAACGGCGATGGCATCGACGATCTGGTGCTGAGTGCGCCGATCGCGTTCACCGGCACATTTTCCGGTGCCGGAGAAACCTACGTGATCTTCGGTCGCGATGATGCTGGCTTCCCAGCCTCCATTGAGTTGTCAGATCTCAATGGAACCGGGCCCAACTCGACGCCGGGCATCACCATTCGCGGCGCAGCGGCCATTGACCAATCCAGCTTTTCCATTGATGGCGCGGGTGATATCAATGACGACGGCGTCGACGACCTGCTGATCGGCGTGGTCAATGCCGATATCGAACCCGGCGGCAGCAATCGCGGCCAGGTGATAATCCTGTATGGCCAGGACGACGGCAGCCTGCCGGCCATTGTTGAGCTGATGGATTTGAACGGTGTTGGAGCCAACGCTGCAGCGGGTGTCCGGATCAACGGCTTTAACGACAATGAACGTATCGGCGGGCGGGTGCGTGGTGTGGGCGATGTCAACGGCGATGCAATCGATGACATCCTGATCGCCAACAGCACAAACAGTCAGAGTGAATTTTTCAATTATCTGGTGTACGGTTCCGCTACGTTGCCCGATGCCATTGATCTGGCCGAGCTCAATGGTTCAGGCATGCAGGCGGTCACCGGCGCCACCATTGTTTGTGCCCATCCCTGCTTTGAATCGGTTGGTGCAGTGGGCGACTTCAATGCCGATGGTGTCAACGATTTTGCGATTGGTGAAACTTTTGCCAGTATTAATGGCATCAGTAGCGGTCGTGCCAGCATAGTGTTTGGTAGCAGCAACCTGCCAGCAAGCATTCATCTTGCCGAACTGAACGGCAGCTCAATGGCGGCCACCTCTGGTGTGCATGTAAATGGTGCTGCAATGTTTGATTTCGCTGGCAACGCCATCAGCCCGGCAGGCGATTTCAATGGTGACGGTTTTGATGACGTACTGGTCGCTGCCTCACGTGGCGATACCAGCCTTACCGAGAGTGGTATCAGTTATGTACTGTTTGGTGGTCCACCCAACGCTGGACAGCAGGTGATCGAGCTCAGCCAGTTCGATCAGCCCGGCGTGGACGCCGTTAACGGCATGCAGATGAACGGCGTTATGGTCCAGGATCGCTCTGGTGAGCAGGTCAATGCGGCAGGCGATTTAAACGGAGATGGCCGTGAAGACCTGCTCATCAGCACCATCAATGCCGATCGCAATGGTTTGGACGACGCAGGGGAAGCATACGTAGTATTCGGCATCCCATCTCTGGACATTGCGGTCACCAAATCCAATCAGAAGATATATGTTACTCCAGATGAATCGACCACTTATGACATCAGCGTTCAGAATTTGACCCCGGTGGCAGTAGAAGCCGTCACTGTGACCGACCTGTTGCCTGCAACACTTGACCGTAAGACCGCGAGTTGGATATGTACCGCAGACGCAACGTCCGCATGCAGCATAAACAGCGGCACTGGCGATATCCAGACCAGTGTAGACCTGGGGGTTTTTGGACAGGTGCTGATCGAACTGACTGTGACCGCAATTGCCGATGAATCAGAAACCGTACTGAATACGGTCAGCGTCGCTCTGCCTGATGGATTACCCGACCGCAATCCGACCAATAATCAGAGCACCGACATTGACATTGTCGCTCTGTTTGCGGACAGCTTCGAAACAGAATAAAGCATAATTATTAACCGCCATTCAGCAAATGCTTGGGCTTCATTTGGGGGCATGGGGATTCGGAAGAGAGCTTGGTCTCAAGTTCATATTGCAATAATTCATGCATTGCCTCGTAAGGCGTTTTCCAGTCACAGTTACATGCCGCCTCACTGCAGTTCCTCGGCATCAATCCGGGTAGACCACACCTCGCGGCCATTGGCGTCGTGCAGGATCATCTGCAGGCGGCGACGTTCGGCAGGGCCGCTGATCCTGATAACGCCGAAATTGCGTTCGGTGTAGATGCTGTCATCAACGATGTACTGGCCTTCGCCGCGCACCGGGCTGTAGGCTTTGGCGGTCAGTGGTGACACGGTCCATTCGTGCAGTGGATACTGTTCGTAGCGGGGCATGATGTGCATGGCCGAGTGGTGCCGGTCGCCGCTGAGTATGACTACGCCGGGGATGCGTTCGGCGGCGATGCGGTCGAGCAGTTCCCGGCGTTCGCCGGGGGCAATGTTGATATGGTTTTCAAACACTTCACCACTGTTGAGCACCTGGCCGCCGATGACGATGAACTTGAACGTGGCCAGCGAGTTTGACAGCGCGTTGATCAGCCAGTCCAGCTGCTGCGGGCCCAGTATCTGACGCTGGCCGGTGACGCGCAAATTGGCGCGCCGGTGGCTGCGGTTGTCGAGCAGGAAAAACGCCGCATCCTGCCACTCAAACGTGCTGCTGATGCCACCGCTGCCGGCAGCATCGCGCACCGGGTTGGCCCAGAAACTGTGAAACACCTGCTTGCTGATGTCACGCAGACCGAAGCTGCGGTCGGAGTTGTTCGGGCCGTAGTCGTGATCGTCCCAGATGGCGTAGTGATGCGTGCTGCTGAGCAGTCGCTGTAGCTCGGGCAATTGCCGGACCTGGCTGTAGCGGCCGTACATGCCGGAAGCAGAACTGGTGTCGGGCGGCAGGTAATAGGCGTTGTCGCCCAGCCACAGCATGAAATCCGGCTGCTGCTCGGCGATGGCGTCGAAGATCTGGTAATCCCCACCGTTGCGGTAGTTGGGTGCATCGAAAGGTGGCGCGTTGACCTTGGCGCAGGAGCCCAGTGCGAAGCTGAAATCAGCCAAGCCTTCATGCAGCAGTGACTGGCTGTTGAAGTGCTGGGAATGCGTGGCTGGCAGCAACTCGCCATTGACCACGATGCGGTAGTGATAACGTGTGCCGGGCAGCAGATTGCTGGCGGTCAGGGTGGCGGTGTTGGCGCGATCCGGTCTGGTCTGTACGCTGGCACTGCGCGAGCTCTGCTGCTCCCTGCCTTCCGGCCAGTACAGCAGTTGCACGCTGGCAGCCTCGCGGGTCTGTACCCACACCGCCGCTTCCTGCGCGGTGCTGTAGCCTGGCATTGGCCCGGCGGCTAGCGTTGTGGCAGGATTCACAGCCGATGTGGAGACCGCATCAGCCGGCTGTGCCGCGCACGGCAGCCCCGCCAGCAGCGACAGCCAGAACAGTATTGCTGTCAGCAGCTTTGCGGTGGGCTTGTGATCACTTGTCAAGAGCGCAAAAAGTTCCATGAAAGCACCTCAGGATAACGGCAGCAAACCTGCCATCGTTGTCAAAAAGTGATCATAACATTCTGATCATCTTTACATTATGACAGCGGGCCTTTCATGCCAAGCGCACGAGCCGTCTGTCGCTGTCATAAAAGTGTCATGAAACTGGCATACTGTTGTAACTTAACAATCGTTTAATACGCCTTCTAATCAGTTTGCCATCTGGCATTGTTTTCTTTCCAAAACTCAGAGGTTGGACATGTTCAAGAGATTCGTTGACTCCAGGCTGCTGCTCGGCTTGCTGCTGGCCGTGGGCTGCAGCATGGTGCAGGCACAGATCGTATCGACTCAGATCAACGGCACCGTCACCACCGAAGACGGTCAACCGGTGGAAGGTGCTGAGGTCATGATTGTACACGTGCCGACCGGCACCGTGTCAGTTGCTGTTACGCAGGAAACCGGCCGTTTTGACGCCCGCGGACTGCGTGTTGGCGGACCGTTTTCTGTCACCGTGACCAGCGAAGGTTACCAGGCCGAAGTGCTGGAAGGCGTTAGCACGCAGCTGGGTCAGCCGGTATCGCTGAATTTCGCACTGGCGTCGGGTTCTGCCGAACTTGATGCGCTGGAAGTGGTGGGCGGCGCGATCAATCCGGTGTTTGATCCGGACAAGATCGGCAACGGCACCGTCATCGAGCGTTTCGAATTGGAAAGCTATGCCTCGGTGTCGCGCTCGATCAACGATTTCGCCCGCTTCGACCCGCGGGTGACCTCGCAGGACAAGCAGCGTCAGGAAATCTCCATCGGCGGTGCCAACACCCGCTTCAACAACCTGCTGATCGATGGTGTTGCCACCAACGACAACTTCGGCCTCAATTCAAACGGTCAGCCGTCCACCGGTCAGCCGATCTCGATTGACTGGCTGGAGCAGCTGGTGGTGCAGGTCTCGCCGGTGGATGTCAGCCAGACCAACTCTACCGCCGGTTTCATCAACGCGGTGACCAAGTCCGGTACCAACGAGTATCAAGCCCAGGGCAAGTTCTACTACCGTGATGAAGGCTTCACCGGCAAGCTGAACGGCAGCCGCGCCTCAGATTTTGAAGAAAAGATTTTCGGTGGTCAGGTCAGCGGTCCGATCATCAAGGACAAGCTGTTCTTCTTCGTCGGCTATGAAAAGTTTGATTTTGACGGTGCCCTGTTTGCCAACGTGCCAGATGGCACCCCGGCCAATCTCGAAGGTCTGGTCAATGGAGGCAGTGATGTCAGCGCCGAAGACCTGCTGCGGGTGATCAACATTGCACAGGGTTTCGGCTTTAATCCGCTGGCACCATTGTCATCGGTGGGCCTGCAGGACGAGCGCTGGATGGGCAAACTGGACTGGAACATCGCCGAAGGTCAGCGCGCCAGCTTCCGCTACTCGCGCAGCCGCGGTAACGACTCCAATCTGGGTTCATTCAACGATGCCCGTCTGAGCTCCAACTTCTATAACGAAGACCGCAAATTTGATTCCTACACGGTGCAGCTGTTCAGTGACTGGTCGTCAAACTTCTCCAGCGAATTCCGCGCCGTCTACACCGATTATGAAACCGCTTTTGAGATTCCGACCATCTCACCGCAGGTGAGCGTGGAAACCTCAGGCGGCGGTGCCGTCACCTTCGGTACCGAACTGTTCCGTCAGGCCAATGCGCTGCAGGTGGATACCCAGAGCGTGTTCTGGAAAGGCTCCTACTTCGCCGGTGACCACACCATCGATTTTGGTGTGGACTGGACCCGCGAAGAAAACGACAATCTGTTCCTGTTCGGTGCCCTGGGTCAGTTCAACTTTGCCAGCATCGACGATTTCGAGAACGGCAACACCGGTGCCTTCTTCCAGCAGCGTCTGCCCACCACCGGCAACATCGACGACGCGCGCACCGTCTGGGATTTCGACATCCTCGGCTTCTTTGCCCAGGATTCCTGGAAAGTTACCGACACTTTCAATGTGGTATATGGGTTCCGCATCGAGGGCATCAGCTCGGATGACACCCCGACCTTCAACCCGCTGTTCAACGATGCCTTCGGCTTTGCCAACACCGGCACCCTGGACAGCACCATTCTGCAACCGCGCATTGGCTTCAACTGGCAGCCGGATTGGGATCTGAAGACCCAGTTCCGCGGCAGTGTCGGCATCTTCCGTGGCCGTCAGCCGGGTGTGTGGGTGTCCAACTCATTCACCAACACCGGCGACACCATCCGCGTGTTCCAGTGCGGCAGCAGCAGCCCTACCGACGCTGGCAACACCCAGTGTCTCGATCTGGATCCGAATTTCTTCATCAACCCGGATCCGCAGGCACTGGAAAACTTCAACATTGGAGCAGTCGCCGGTGGTGCTCAGGACGTCGATGCTTCTGAAGAAGATTTCACCCCGCCGACCGAGGTCAAGGCCAATTTCGGTGTCGATATTGAGCTGGACTTCCTTGCTGGTTCAACTTTCTCGGTGGAACTGGATCAGGCCTGGGTCACCAATGGCATCGCCTATTCACACCTGAACCTGGGCGCGCCCACCGGTCAGCTGCCGGATGGCCGTGACGTGTTCTTTGAAGACATCGCCACCGCCAGCGGTCCGCGTGCCAACCGTGATCGTGATTTCAACGACGTGCTGTTGCTGCGCAACACCGGCAAGGGTACGCGCACCAACCTGTCGGCGTCACTGCGCAACAGCTGGTCGGGTGCATTCGGACGCCTCGGTGCCGTGGCTGCCTACTCACGCACCGATGCCGATGACGTCAACTCCGGTACCTCCAGCCGTGCCATCTCGAACTGGAACAACCGCGCCGTGTTCAACCCGAACGAAGACATCAGCGCCACCGCCAACTACGAGATCAAGAACCGCTGGACCTTCCGTCTGGATTACACCAAGGACTTCTTCGGCTTCGGCAACACCATCGTCAGCCTGTTCTTCGAGCACCGCTCAGGTCGTCCGTTCTCGTGGGTGTTTGACAACGACGCCAACGGCGACCGCATCTCCGACAACGATCTGCTGTTCGTACCGAACCCAGGCGAAGCCATCTTTGTGGATCGCGATGGCAATGCTGACCCGGTAGGTGAAGCAGCATTCTTTGATCTGGTCGCTGCCAACCCGGTGCTGGCAGCAGCCCAGGGTGGCGTGGTTGGCCGCAATTCCGATCGCAGCCCGACCGTGGAAACGCTGGACATCAACTTCATCCAGCAGATCGACATCGGTCGCTTCGGCATGCTGGAAGCGTTCTTCTCGGTGGAGAACTTCCTCAACATGATCGATTCCGACTGGGGTCTGATCAACGAGGTACCGTTCGAGTTTGTCTCTGAAGTGGTCAACTTCCGAGGCATCGATCAGGACACCGGCCTGCCGCTGTTCAACTACACCCCGGGTGATGACCGTGCAAATGCACTGTCGCTGGTGGACACCATTCCGGGTCAGTCTCGCTGGGCCGCCCAGTTGGGTCTGCGCTACCGCTTCTGATAACAAAACCAACAAAGCTTAGCCCGTTCAGCCGGCCGCATCATGCGGCCGGCTTTTTTTGTGCTGACAGAACGCGGTGACCTGATGGGAGGCAAAAGTGCGCAGCCAGCGCATGATAAAATGTCGGTTTTTCAGCACAGACATTCAGCATCATGAGCTCACCGGACATCACCGCGGCCCAACGCCCGCCTGTCGACGACATCATCCAGCAGATCGCCGACTACACCTGCCAGCATCAGATCGACAGCGATCTGGCTTACTCGACCGCCCGCTACTGCGTGCTGGACAGCCTCGCCTGTGCCGCGCTGGCGATGCGCTTTCCGGAATGCGTCAAGCTGCTCGGGCCACTGGTGCCGGGTGCCGACCTGGCACAGGGTTGCCGTGTCCCCGGCACCGCGTACCGGCTGGATCCGGTACAGGGTGCTTTCAACATCGGTGTGCTCATCCGCTATCTGGATTTCAATGACACCTGGCTGGCGGCCGAATGGGGACACCCATCCGACAACCTCGGCAGCATTCTGGCAGTGGCCGATTACCTCAGCCAGCAGCGTCGCGCCCTCGGTGAGGCACCATTGACCATGCGGGAAGTCTTCACTGCGGCGATCAAGGCGCATGAAATCCAGGGCGTACTGGCGCTGGACAACAGTTTCAATCGCGTCGGTCTGGATCATGTGCTGCTGGTGCGGGTGGCCTCCACGGCGGTGATCACGCACATGCTGGGTGGCAGTCGCGACGATGTCATCAACGCCGTCAGCAATGCCTGGGTCGATGGCGGTGCCCTGCGCACCTACCGGCATGCGCCCAATACCGGCTCGCGCAAGAGCTGGGCCGCCGGTGACGCCTGTCGCCGCGCCGTCACGCTGGCGCTGCTCGCACAGCGTGGCGAAATGGGTTATCCATCGGCGCTGTCGGCGATAACCTGGGGTTTTCAGGATGTGTTGTTTGCGGGCAAGCCGATCACGCTGCAGCGCGAACTCGGCAGCTACGTGATGGAAAACATTTTGTTCAAGCTGTCGTTCCCGGCCGAATTCCATGCCCAGACTGCGGTGGAATGTGCCATGATGCTGCACCCGCAGGTCAAGGATCGCCTTGATCAGATCGAGCGCATCGTCATCGAGACCCAGGAAGCCGGCAATCGCATCATCAACAAGACCGGGCCGCTGGACAATTACGCCGACCGAGACCACTGCATTCAGTACATGGTGGCGGTGCCGTTGATCAGCGGTCAGCTGAGCGCCGACAGCTACAGCGATGCGCACGCTGCCGACGCGCGCATCGACCAGTTGCGTGACAAAATGCAGGTGTCGGAAAACCCGCAGTTCACGAAAGATTATTTCGACCCGGACAAGCGCGCCATTGGCAACGCGGTGCAAATCTTTTATGCTGATGGCAGCAGCAGTGAACGGGTTGCCATGGATTATCCGATTGGCCACCGACGCCGTCGAGATGAGGGCATCCCGGTGCTGCGCAGCAAGTTCAAGCAGGCCATCGAGCAGCATTACCCGGCACGCCAGGCGCAGGCCATCACGGCCATGCTGGCACAGCCGGAGAGCCTGGATGACATGCCGGTGGATCAGTTCATCAGTCGGTTTTCATTTTGATCGCACACCCAACCTGAGGAGTTAACACCATGTCCGCCGAAGCCATTCTGGAACAGATCAAGACCGATGAGGTCGCCTTTGTCGATCTGCGTTTTGCCGATACCCTGGGCAAGGAGCACCATGTCACGCTGCCGGTCAGCGAAATCGACGAGGATCTGCTGGTCGATGGCAAGATGTTCGATGGCTCGTCGATTTCCGGCTGGAAAGGCATCAATGAATCGGACATGGTGCTGATGCCGGACACCGAATCCACCTATCTGGATCCGTTTTCCGAGCACACCACGCTGGTGCTGCGCTGTGATGTGCTCGAACCCAACACCATGGAAGCCTACAGCCGCTGCCCGCGTTCCGTGGCCAAGCGCGCCGAGGCCTGGCTACAGGCCAGCGGCGTGGCCGATGCCGCCTATTTCGGGCCGGAGCCGGAGTTCTTCGTGTTCGACTCGGTGCGCTGGAAGGTGGCCATGCAGGGTTGCATGTACGCGATTGAATCGATGGAGGCGGCGTGGAGTTCAGATGCCGAGTATCCGGAGGGCAACTCAGGCCACCGGCCCGGCGTCAAGGGCGGGTATTTTCCGGTGTCGCCGTCTGATTCGCTGTCCGATCTGCGCAGCACCATGTGTCGCATTCTGGAAGACATCGGCGTCGGCGTGGAAGTGCATCACCACGAAGTCGGCACGGCCGGTCAGTGCGAGATCGGCACGCGCTTCAATTCGCTGACGCGCAAGGCCGATGAAATGACCATGTTCAAGTACGTGGTGCGCAATACTGCACATCAGTTTGGCCACACGGCCACTTTCATGCCGAAGCCGGTGGTGGGTGACAACGGCAGCGGCATGCACGTGCATCAGTCATTGTCCAAAGGTGGACAAAACCTGTTTGCCGGCGACGGCTATGGCGGCCTGTCGGAAACCGCGCTGCACTACATCGGCGGCATCTTCAAGCATGCCCATGCCATCAACGCCTTTGCCAACTCCACCACCAACAGCTACAAGCGGCTGGTGAAAGGTTTCGAAGCACCGGTGGCGCTGGCCTACTCCGCGCGCAACCGCTCCGCCTCCTGCCGCATTCCATGGGTCAGCAACCCCAAAGGCCGCCGCATCGAGATCCGCTTTGGCGACGCGGCCGGCAGCCCGTACCTGATGTTTGCCGCGATGATGATGGCCGGTCTTGACGGCATCGCCAACCGCATACATCCGGGTGAGCCGATGGACAAGGACCTGTATGATCTGCCGCCGGAAGAGGAAAAGAACCTGCCAAGCGTGGCCGGCAGCCTGGAACAAGCGCTGCAGGCGCTGGATCAGGATCGCGACTTCCTCAAGGCCGGTGATGTGTTCAGCGACGATCTGATTGACGGTTACATCGCATTGAAGACCCAGGATGTGCTGCGCATGCGCATGACCACCCATCCGCTGGAATTCGAGATGTATTATTCCATCTGAGCGTGACATCCATTGTCCATCCAGCCTGACATGCAATCCTGTGCGCCGGATGTGGTCAAACATGACAACACCTTGCCTGAGTGCATGAGGAAGCAAGCCATGAGTCATCACGGCAACAACGATACCCGGTCACCGTACCGGGTTGATCACCGCGTAGTGCGTCTGCTGCTGTGCAGTGTATTGCTGCTGCTGCTGCAGGCTGCTGCGCTGGCGCAGAACCAGATTTATAAATCGGTGGATGAAGATGGCAATGTCATCTACAGCGATCAGCCCCCCAGCCCCGATGCCGAGCCGATCGTGCTGCGTGAAAGCAACATCATCGAGACGGTGAAGGCCCAGCCGGATCCGATCTCCAGCGGTGAAACCGCCAGCCAGCCGCTGGAAATCGGTATTTTGAGCCCGCAAAACGAAGAAACCTTCTGGGGCACCGGCAATGATCTGCCGGTACTGCTGGAAGTCAAACCGCAACTGCGTCCTGGCATGCAGATCAACCTTTATCTGGATGATGAGAAAGTGGCCACCGTGGGCACGCTGCAGACCACGCTGCAGCAGATTGATCGCGGCACGCACAGCTTCCGGGCCGAGCTGGTCAGCAGTGAAGGTGAAATCATCGCCAGCACCGAGTCGCGCACCTTTTTCATGAAGCAGTTTTCGCAGAACTTCAACAACAACAGGTAACCGTCAGCAGTCAGGTGACTGCGGCGACTGCTGCAACCAGAAGGTGACCGGCCCGTCATTCACCAGCGCCACCTGCATATCCGCCCCGAAGCGACCGCATTGGGTGGCGGCGTGGCGGGCTTGCACCTGCTCCACAAACTGCACAAACAGCGCCCGACCCAACCGGGGCGCAGCAGCGGTGGAAAATCCTGGTCGGTTGCCTTTGCCGGTGTCCGCCGCCAGCGTGAACTGCGGTACCAGCAGCAACTCCCCGGCGCAAGCCTTGACGGACAGGTTCATTTTGCCGTCGGTATCGCTGAACAGCCGATAATTCAGCAGGCGCTCGCACATGCGTGGCAGCATGTCGGCATCATCGCCACGCTCAAAGCCACACAGTACGAGAATACCGGCACCGATGGCGGCAATGCAGTTATCATCAACGCTGACCGAGGCGCTGTTGACCCGTTGCAACAGTAAAATCATGGACAATCTCCAGTGACGACAGCATCAATTCTAACTGCATTGCAGTGTGACCGATGGCGCGTGGCGGGCTGCGTCCCGAACAGCCGGCACAGGGTGCTGTCGACCAGCGCTTGGCGAGGAAACAAGCCGCTGGGGCGCAGACGACGATGAAACAGCAGCAGCTGCAGTGGCTGACGAAGTTGCTGGCAAGCATGCCGGCAGGCTGGCGTCTGCGGCTGGCCGACGCGCTGACCTGGCTGCTGCTGCGACTGCCCAACCGGCGTCAACGGCGGGCACGCGAAAACATCCGGCGTTGTCTGCAGCCTCCGCCGGAGGCCGCCGCTGCGCTGTTGCGCGCGCATCTGCAGCATCGTGCCGACAGCCTGCTGGAGTTGGGCATCACCTGGCACTGGTCACTGCCACGACTGCTGGCACTGATCACCGAAGTGCATGGCTGGGAGCACCTGCAGCAGGCCGCCAGCGCCGGTCATGGCGTGATCGTGGCGGTTCCGCATTTCGGCAACTGGGAGCTGGCCAGTCTGTATCTGGGGCAGCAGCTTGCGCCCACCGGTCTGTTGTACAAGCCGCCGGGCAATGCCGCGCTGGAAGCCTGGTTGAGCAGTTATCGCGGCCGCGCCGGAACCCAGGTGTTGCCCGCCAACCGGCGCGGCATCGCCGGGTTCATACGCTTGCTGCAGCGACGCGGCTATGGCGGCATTCTGCCCGATCAGACACCACCGCCACGGGCCGGCAGGCTGGCCCCATTGTTCGGTCAGCCGGCCAACACCATGACGCTGCTGGTGCGGCTGCAGCAGAAAACCGCAGCTCAGGTGGTCTTTGCAGGTTGCCGGCGACTGCCCGACCGCCGCCATTTTGCCCTGCATGTGTTGCCAGCCCCGCCGGCCCTGTATGCCAGCGATCAGCTGCAGGCGCTGACAGCAATGAATCAGGGCATCGAAGCCATCGCCAAACTGGCTCCGGCGCAGTATCAGTGGTCCTACCATCGTTATCGGCAGCTACTGTCTGAGCCATCAGATTAATCGGTGAAATCGGCGGATAACGAAAAGCGCCGGAAAAATGGTCGCTACGCCCGGATTATTCATGACCCGACAGTCGCGGTAGCTTGGGTCATGAATAATCCGGGCTAAGGCTTCTGCAAGCGACGAATAAACACCTGCAACATCTTGCCGGTCTGCTGGTCACCGCGTCTGGCACTGGCCGCCAGGCCCTGTTGCCAGGCCTGCAGTGCTGCGTCCGTATGGCCCTGGTCGGCATGCACCTGACCAAGCAGCTGCCACGCTGCGGTGTAGTCCGGATCGAAAGCCAGCGCCTGCTGCAGCTGCTCGATGGCGGCATCGGCCTGCTGCTGCTGCAGGTGAGCGCGTGCCAGCGTCAGCCGCAGCATGGCACCGTCACGCTCGCTGCCGATCAGCTTTTGCAGTGCCGCCAGATCCATCAGTCCTGCCAGAATGACGGCATGAACAGCACCAGCAGGGTGAAGATTTCAAGCCTGCCCAACAGCATCACCAGCGCCAGAATCAGCTTGGCAGAATCCGGTAGACTGATGAAATTGGGTCCCGCCTCACCCAATGCCGGGCCCAGGCTGGTAATGCAGGCAATGGTGGCCGAAAAGGCGGTGACGATGTCGAGACCGATCATGTGCAGCACAAAGCCGGCCAGCACTATGGTAGCCGAATACATGAAAAAGAATGCCCATACGGCGCTGATGACTGCATCACTGATGACGCGGCCACCGTACTTGATGGTGAGCTCGGCACGGGGGTGAATCAGCTGCCGAATTTCCCTGGCAACCTGCTTGCCCAGCAACAGTACGCGGATGATCTTCACGCCACCTCCGGTTGAGCCGGCACTGGCACCGATGACGCTGATCAGAATCAGCAACAGGGCACTGAATCCCGGCCACAGATAAAAGCTCTCGGTAGAGAAACCGGTGGTGGTCATGGCCGAGACAGTCTGGAATGCGCCGAGTCGGAATGCGCCAATGATGTCGGGCGCGATGCCCTGGCGGTATACATCGAGGCTGATGATGACAATAAACAGCGCGATAAGCATCATGTAGGCGCGCAATTCAGAGTCTCTGAAGTAATGCTGCACGCTGATCTGGCGCCAGGATATGAAGTGCAGTGAAAAATTGACGGTGCCGACGAACATGAACACCATGCAGATGAATTCGATCAGGCCGCTGTCAAAAAAGCCCATGGAATCGTCATGGGTGCTGAATCCGCCGCTGGGAATGGTGGTGAATGAGTGATTGACAGCATCGAACAGGCTCATGCCTGCGACCCAGTAGGCCATGGCGCAACAGATGGTGATGACCAGATAAATCAGCCACAGGGCTTTCGCCGTTTCGGTGATGCGTGGTGTCAGTTTGGCATCTTTCATCGGTCCCGGCGTCTCGGCCCGGAACAGCTGCATGCCACCGATGCGCAGCATCGGCAGAATGGCCACGGCCAGTACCACGATGCCCATGCCGCCCAGCCACTGCAGCTGCGAGCGCAGGTAGAGCAGGCCGCGTGGCATGTCATCCAGACCGGTGAGCACAGTCGCGCCGGTGGTGGTGAGTCCCGACATGGCCTCAAACATGCCATCCACAAAGCCAATGTGCGGATCTTTCAACAGCCACATCGGCAACGCGCCGCTGACGGCAAACACAAGCCAGGCAATGACCACAATCAGAAAGCCATCACGCACGCGCAGATCTGAGCTTTCTGCACGCAATGGCCAGAACAGCGCAACACCCAGCAGCAGCTCAAGCAGCGCAGAAGAAGCAAATGGCAAACTGCCGATGTGGCCATCGTAATACCAGGCCACAAAGGTTGGCGGCAACAGCCACAGTCCAGACAGCAACAACAGAACCCCGGTGAGTCTTTGCAGTGTTTTTGGATTCATGCCGCGCTGCCGTGTTCGTCAGACCGCACTGTCGCGGACCTCAAACAGCTCTTCGATGGCCTGGATGTGGTGCTTGTCAGTGACCAGCAGAATAACGTGGTCATCGGTCTCGATCTTGATGTCATCGTGAGCAATGATGACTTCATCACCACGCACGATGCCGCCAATGGCTGCACTGGGGGGCAGCTTCAGCTCGCCGATGCGCAGGCCCACCACATGCGAGGTTGAGGCATTGCCCTTGGCCACCGCCTCGATGGCTTCCGCCGCACCCCGGCGCAGCGAATGCACCCGTTCGATGTTGCCGCGACGGATGCGTGTGAGCAGCGCACCGATGGTGATCTGTCGCGGCGACACCGCCACATCGATCAGTTCGGTCTCGACCAGATCGGCATAGGCCGGACGGTTGATCAGCGTCAGCACTTTGCCGGCCCCCAGCTTTTTCGCCAGCATCGAAGACAGGATGTTGGCCTCGTCGTCGTTGGTCAGGGCACAGAACACATCGACGCGGTCGATGCTCTCCTCCTTCAGCAGTTCGACATCGGCACAGTCACCAACCAGGATGATGGCGCGCTCCAGATCCTCGGTGATTTCCCGCGCCCGCTGCGGGCTGCGTTCGATGAGCTTGACGTGGTAGTCGAATTCCAGGCTTTTTGCCAGCGTGCTGCCGATGTTGCCGCCACCGGCCAGCATGATGCGCTTGACTGGTTCTTCCTGCTGACGCAGCTCGTTCATGATCACGCGGATGTCCTGGTGGGCGGCAAGAAAGAACACCAGGTCGTCGCGGTGGATGACGGTCGTGCCTTCCGGGATGATGGCCTCGTCGTCTCGGAAGATGGCCACCACGCGGGCATCCACGTCACCGGGGATGTGTTCGCGCAGCGTGCTCAGCTGCTGCCCCACCAGCGGGCCGTCCGAGCGCGCCCGCACCGCCACCATCTGCGCCTTGCCATGGGCAAAATCCAGCACCTGCAGGGCACCTGGGTATTCGATCAGCCGGCGGATGAACTTGCACACCTGCTGTTCAGGGCTGATCAGCAGGTCAATCGGAATGTGCTGGGTTTCAAACAGCTCCGGATGGCTGAGGTACTCGCTTTCGCGTACCCGGGCAATGCGCGTGGGAGTTTTGAACAGCGTGTAGGCGACCTGGCAGGCGATCATGTTGACCTCGTCACTGTTGGTCACCGCCACCAGCATGTCGGCGTCCTCGATGCCGGCACGGATCAGCACCTGTGGATGCGAGCCGTTGCCGCTGACGCCGCGGATGTCGAGGCGGTCCTGCAGCTCGCGCAGGCGCGGCTGGTCGGTGTCGACGATGGTGATGTCGTTGTGTTCACGCGACAGGCTGAAGGCCAGTCCGGCACCGACCTGGCCAGCACCGAGGATGATGATTTTCACTGCTCCGACTCCATGATGGTTTCGGTGGATTTACCGACCTGGCGCGGATCCAGTCCCAGATTGCGCAATTTGCGGTACAGGTGTGTGCGTTCCATGCCAACGCGATCGGCCAGGGCACCGACGCTGCCGTCGGTCTGCTGCAGATGATGGGTCAGGTACTGGCGTTCAAACGCCTCGCGTGCCTGGCGCAGCGGCTGATTGAAGATTTCGCCATCCAGTCCGGACAGCGCCGGTTGCTGCTGCAACCATTGCAGCTGCTGGCGTGCCTCCTCGGCGCTGATTTCCTCGTTGCTGCCGATCAGCAGCAACTGGCGCACGAACTTGCGCAGCTGCAGTTCGTTGCCGGGCCAGGCGTACTGTCGCAACAGGTTCTGTGCCGCCAGCGAGAACGCCCGATACGGCAGGTTGTCCTGATCCGAAAGCAGCTCGGAATAATGCCGCAGCAACAGCGGCACATCGATCAGGTGCCGGCGCAGGGGCTGCAGCATGACCACATAGCCGTTGAGCAACTCATGCAGAGACGGCAGCAGGCTGCCCTGCAGGTACTGGCTGTCAAGATCGCCGCTGCAGTAAATGACCAGACGGCGCGGCCGCTGTGTGGAACCGGCGCTGGCCCAGTCATGCAGTTGCTGCTGCTGGTTTGCCGTGAGCAGACCACCGGCGCTGATGGCGATGCAGCCGCGATCCAGCCGCTGCTCGGTGATGGCCTGCATCGCGCGCTGGTCAAAACGCAGCGGGGTCTCTGCGATGGCACTGTTTTCATGCACCCAGTGAACCATGTCGTGCAGGCATGTGCCCGGTTCGCCGACCAGGCCGAAGTGACGCTGATGGCCGGCCAGACTCTGCAGCTGCTGGCGCAGGGCCTGACGGTGTTCGGAATTGCCCACCGGCAGCATCTGCGCCAGTTTGGGCTCCGGCGGCAACTCGACCTGACTGGCTGGCTGGGTCTGCAGTGCCCGCTCCACCATCACCAGCAGCTTGTTCAATGCCACCGGTTTTTCGATGAAATCCAGCGCCCCCAGCCGGGTTGCCTGCACGGCGGTTTCCACATTGCCGTGCCCGGACATCATCACCACGGGGCAGCTCAGTGGAGCCTGCTGTTGCCACTGCTCCAGCAGGCTGATGCCATCGCTGTCCGGCATCCAGATGTCGAGCAGCACCAGATCGGGCTTGTGCTCGCGATAGGCGGCGTCGGCTGTGGCCGCATCGGGTGCGGTGAGCACGCGGTAGCCTTCGTCACCGAGGATGTCCGAGATCAGTTCCCGGATGTCGGTTTCATCGTCGACGATCAGTATCTGCGGCTCGGGCATGCTCGGTTGGGTCTCTGTTTCGGCGAACAACTTGAATGCTAGGATTATACGCCGCTGCTGTCGATGGCGGCCAGCGGCAGCCAGATGCTGGCCTCGGCACCGCCATCGGGGTGGTTGGACAGGCGGATGCTGCCGCCGCTTTCATCAATGATCTTGCGCACAATGGCCAGTCCCAGACCTGCTGTGCGGCTGCCCGATTCGGCTGCAGTGCCACGCTGCTTGCTGCTGACATAGGGCTGAAACACGTCTTCCAGCAGGGCCGCATCGATGCCGGGACCGTTGTCGCGCAGTCGCAACAGCACGCCAGCGGCCTGTTCGCGCTGTTCCAGGCAGGTACTCAGGTGGATGATCAGCGGGCCGTTCGTGGCCGCCGTGGCATGCGCCTCCTGGGCGTTGCGCAGCAGATTGTGCAGCACCTGGCGCAGGCGGCCGGGGTTGGCCAGAATGTCGCTGGGGCTGGCCTGAAGATCGCAATCAAAGCGGATGTTGTCCGAGGCCGCCTGATACAGGTCGATGATCTCATGCAGCAATTCGTGCAGATCCAGCGCCTGCCGCTCGGCACGATTGTCCTGGGCGTAATCGGCAAAGGCATTCACCAGCGACTGCAGGGCTTCGACCTGATTGACGATGGTGCGCGTCGCCTTGCTCAGTATTGACTGGTGATCAACATCCAGCTGTGGCTGCAGCTTGCGGCCCATGCGTTCGGCCGCCAGCCGGATTGGTGTGAGCGGGTTTTTGACCTCATGCGCCAGCCTGCGGGCCACTTCCGACCAGGCGGCCTGGCGCTGGGCTTCGGTGAGCACGGTGACATCATCAAACACCACCACCTGGCCGGCATCCTGGCCCGGCAGCTGGCTGCCGCGACACACCAGCACCAGGGTTTTGTCGTTTTGCTGCAGGCGGATTTCCTCACGCCATTCCAGCTCCTGCTGGCTGCGGTCGCGGATGCGCTCAAACAGGCCGGCGGTGTCGGCATGACGGGCGGCAATGTGCGCCAGGCTCTGACCCACGCAGGCCGACAAATCCATGCCGAGAATGTTGGCGGCGCTGGGATTGCTGGTCACCAGATGCTGCTGGCTGTCGAACGACATGACCCCGGCGGACAGCCGGTTGAGCACGGTTTCCAGATATTGACGCTGATCTTCCAGATGCACCCGGCTGCGTTCCAGTTCAATGCTCATCTGGTTGAACGAGCGCACCAGAAAGCCCAACTCGTCGCTGCTTTTCAGTTTCACGTCCTGGTGGTATTCGCCCACGGCCACCTGTCCGGTCGCCTGCGCCAGCCGTGTCAAAGGCTGCACCAGGCGCTGTGCCACACTGAGTGCGGCGAGTATGCCGAGCAGCATGCTCAGACCCAGTACCAGCGTGAGAATGATGACAAAACTCAGTTTCAGCGCGTCGCGCAGCACGGTGACCCGCTGATTGTCGAAATAGGCGGCCTCGATGTTGCCGGCCAGCTCGTTGAACTGCTGTGGCAGATAGTAGATGGCCTGCAGGATATGGCGCGGTTGACCGCGGGCGGCATCGGGAATCACCATGGCCGCGCGGATCTTCAGATCACGCGCCAGTTCGCGATCGCTGCCGGCAGCCGATGCCGGGTTCAGGTTCAGCGGTTCGGCTTCGGCATAGATGCCGCTGTCGAGGATCTGCAGCAGGGTAAAATCACGCGGCCGGTCGGCATTCATCACCGAGCCGTCGATGTTGGCTGAAGCCAGCACCGAACCGCGTTCGTCCAGAATCGACAGCTCCATCGGCCCGCTGCTGTTGACCTTGTCGATCAGCAGTGGAAACCAGTCGCTGCTGTCGCGCTGATTGATCTCGCTTTGCAGCTCGATGGTGAGCTGGCGAATCTGCCGCTGGCTTTCCAGAATGCGTGCGTCCAGCACCACGCGGGCGAGTTCGATGGCATCGGCCAGCGCCTGCTCCTGACCCACGTTAAGCCAGTCGTCGATGGTTTCGTTGAGAAACTCCATGGAAAACAGATACACGATCAGTGCCGGTGGCAGCGCCAGGGCGAGAAAAATGACCGTCAGGCGGCGGGTCAGGCGGGCACCGGGCTGCTGCTGTCGCAGTTGCGTCGCCAGGCGATACATGCGCCCGATGATGGCCGCCAGCAGCAGCAGCAGGGCGAGCAGACCCAGACCCAGAATCCACAGGTTCAGTGACGGCAGCCGGCTCTCGCCGGACTCGATGTCGACCACCAGCAGGCTGGCGGCGATGAGCATGCTGGCCAGCGCCAGCAGTGGCAGACTGCGGCCATACAGCCAGGATTCAGAGCGCATGCAGCGGTCCCTGTGGCGTGTGGTGCAGCACGGCTGCCGGAGCCTGCGCGGCAGCGGGGTTGTTGCTGGCGGTGATCCACAGTGTGTGCCAGCCGTCCTGCAGCCGCCATTGGCTGGATATCAGCGCCGGCAGCCGCAGCGGTGCCGGCAGCCGCAAGCGGTTCAGCCTGACGCGCACCTGCAATTGGTGACGGCCGTCTGTCCATGCCGCAGAGCGATTGGCCTGCTGTGTCCAGGGATAGCGCACCGGCTGCCGCAGATCGGCCAGCAGCGTGCGCAGCCGCGGGTAGCTGTTGATGTCGCCGCTGACCGCATGTTCCAGTGTGTAGCGCTCGCTCAGTGGCAGATAGTTGAGCACCCAGTGCTGGCTGCGGGTGTCGATTTCGCGAGCGAAATAGCGATAGCGCCGGCCCAGCCGCAGATCCACGCTGATGACGATCGGAATCCCGCTGTGCAGCGCTTCCAGCACCTCATCTCCCAGCCGCATGTCGATGCCGGCGACCAGCGCCAGTTCGCCGTTCTGCAGCAGTTTCGGTTCCAGCACGCGGATCTGTGCGCCGTTATCGGCAGCTGGCCCGTTGCACGCGCTGAGCAGCCATGACAACAGCAGTGCCAGGGCAGCTGCAGCAAGTGTGATCCGCGTCCGCTTCATGGCCTCCAGTAATCGCATATCAGGGATGGCATATCAGGGGTGGCATATCAGTGGGCGACACATCAGCAGGCAGCCTTGCGCAGCAGTGCAAAGTACATGCCGTCGCCGCCGCCGTCGCCGGTCAGGCACTGCCAGCCGTGCGCGGTGGGCTGGCCAACGCTGAGTGTGATGCTGTGGCTGCTGGCGTCGGCATGTGCGGCCAGAAATGCGGCGATCCTGGTGTCGTTTTCTGCCTGCAGTACCGAGCAGGTCGAGTAGAGCAGCTGACCGCCGGGTTGCAGCAGCTGCCAGGCCTGCTGCAACAATTGCTGCTGCAGGGTGATGATGTTGTTCAGCTTGTCCGGCTGCAGGCGCCATTTGATGTCCGGGTGCCGACGAATCACGCCGCTGGCGGAACACGGCGCATCCAGCAGAATGCGGTCAAACGGTTCGCCATCCCACCAGCCATCGGCGTCGGCGGTAATGTGGCGGGCGTCGCCACAGACGATCTGTCCGCTCAGACCAAGCCGCTGGTAATTGTCGCGCAGACGTTGCAGGCGTTGCGGTTGCAGATCGACGCTGAGCAGTGTGATCGGGGCAAATTGTTCCAGCAACTGACAGCTTTTGCCGCCCGGGGCGGCGCACAGATCCAGTACCCGCTGGCCGGGCTCGGGATGCAACAGCGTGGCGGCAAACTGGGCGCTGCTGTCCTGCACCGAAACCAGACCTTCGGCAAAGCCGGGCAGTTGTTCCACCGTCACCGCATCGCGCAGCAGCACATCGGCGGCGGCGTTGCCAGCGGCGGCGGCGATGTGCTGCGCGGCCAGCAGGCGCAGATAATCCTCGCGACTGTTGCGCGCCAGGTTCACGCGTAGCCACATCGGTGCCGGTCGCAGCGCCTGCTGCAGCATCGCAGGCCAGCGTTGTGGCCAGTCCTGCTGCAGGCGCTGCAGCAGCCAGGCCGGGGTCGCGTAGCGGTTTGCATCGTGCGCCATGACCTCCTGCAACAGCCCGTCGCGCTCGCGCTGAAACCGGCGCAGACCGGCATTGATCAGCCTGCGCGCCCAGTTCTTGCCGAGTTCATTGCACACGTTGACGGTGGCGCTGACAGCCGCGTGTTCGGCCACATGGCTGTCCCACAACTGCAGCAGACCCAGCAGCAGCAGCAACTCGATGTCGAAATATTTTCGCGGCAGGGGTTTGTCCAGCAGCAGCGTCGCCAGCGCCTGCAGGGCATTGAGCTGACGCAGTGTGGCATAGCACAGGTGCTGGGCGAAGGCCCGGTCGCGCGCCGGCAGGCTGGCCAGGTGTTTGTCGATGGCGTGATCCAGCGTCAGGTCATGGCGCAGTACATCCTTGAGCACCAGCACGGCGAGACAGCGTGCCGACGGCGGCTGACCGGTGGCGGTCTTGCGCCGTGCCGTACTGGTCGGGGAGCGTGTTTTGTTGGCGGCTGAGGCAGGTTTGCCGGCTTTGGATTGGCGCTTGGGGCCAGGCTGGCTGGCTGGCTTGCGCCTGGCTTTGCTCTGGCCCTTGCTCTGGCCCTTGCTCTGGCCCTTGCTCTGGCCCTTGCTCTGGCCATGGCTCTGATCCTGATCCGGCCGATCCGTGCGGCGCGGTGCGTCAGGCGACCGTGCAGACGCGGCGATGGCGGGCTCAGTTGAGCGCGGTTTCGAGGTGGCGGCCATAAGCATTCAACCAGTCAGAGGCGGGCATGGCACGGCTGTCGGCGGGTTGCAGCAGGCGGATGGCCAGAGCGCCACTGCCACAGGCTACCAGCAAATGATCGCGACGTGCGGCAATGATGTCACCGGGCTGGCCATGCTTGCCCGGCAGCGCCTGTGCTTCCCAGATCACGGTGCGTTTGCCCAGCAGTTCGGTCCAGGCTGCCGGCCATGGGTTGTAAGCCCGCACCTTGCGCGCGATCACTGTGGCCGGTTGCTGCCAGTCTATGCGGGCATCGGCCTTGTGCAGGCGCGGTGCATGGGTGACCAGACTGGCATCCTGTGCCACCGGCTGCGGCAGGCGTTCCTGCTGCAGGGCCTGCACACATTGCAGCAGGCAGTCGGCACCCAGCTGAGCCAGGCGATCATGCAGACTGGCGCTGGTGTCGTCCTCGGCGATGGCCAGTTCGCGCTGCAGATAGACCGGGCCGGTATCGAGACCTCGTTCCATGTGCATGATGCTGATGCCGGTGTGGCGGTCGCCGGCGGCGATGGCGTACTGGATTGGCGCGGCACCGCGCCAGCGCGGCAGCAGTGAGGCATGGATGTTCCAGCAGCCGTGACGTGGCAGCTGCAACAGGCTGGTCGGTAACAGCAGGCCATAGGCGGCAACGATGATCAGGTCCGGTGCCAGCGCGTGCAACTGTGCCTGGATGTCGGCCTCAGCCAGCGACTGCGGCTGGGCCAGCGGCAATTGCAGACTTATGGCGCAGCGTTTGACCGGGCTTTCCTGCAGCTGCTGGCCACGTCCGGCCGGACGGTCCGGCTGGGTCAGCACCAGCAGTGGCCTGAGTTCCGCACGCCGGCACAGCGCCTGCAAGGCAGGAACGGCAAACTCCGGCGTTCCTGCATAGATGATTTTCACGCTGATACGCTTTCCGCTGGCTGGCGTCGTTGTCGCGCCAGTTTCTTTTTCAGCATGTCGCGCTTGATCGGCGACAGATAATCGACGAACAGGCGACCTTGCAGATGATCCATCTCGTGCTGCAGACAGATCGCTGCCAGACCATCCAGTTGCTGTTCTAAGTGTTCACCGCTGGCATCCTGCGCCCGCACGGTAACGGTTTCGGCGCGCTTGACCTCGGCATAGATCTCCGGCACCGACAGACAACCCTCTTCCTGCTGCAGCGTGCCACTGCGGTCGAGCAGTTCGGGATTGATGAACACCTGCAGCGCATCGCGTGATTCGGACACATCGAGCACCAGCAGACGCAGGTGCTGATCCACCTGAGTCGCAGCGAGGCCAATGCCGCGCGCGGCATACATGGTTTCGGCCATGTCATCGATCAGCGTTTGCAGCTGTGCATCGAAGCGCGTGACCGGTTTGGCCACCGTACGCAGGCGTGGATCGGGGTATTCGAGAATGGTCAGTTTGCTCATGGTTTCACAGATCTGTCAATGCAGGCATTATACAATGTCGCAACATTGTGTGAGGAATCAGGCAGGAACGGCTTGCCAAATAATGTGATTTGTAAGATCATGTAATAAAATGTCGGAATCTAAAGCTTTTATTGTTTATCGACAGGCTTGTGCCAGCAGGATTCACACACGGCATTCGGGTCAACAGGGATGTTGAGACTGACGCTGGGAACCTGACCAAGGATCAGATATGAACATACAATCCGCCACCGCTGTTTCCCCCCGCCTGCTGCAAGGTCAGGTATGGCTGCTGCTGAGCGCGCTGCTGCTGGCATGCCTGTTGCCGGCCCAGTTGACGCAGGCCCAGGATGGTGAGGCCATGCTGCGCAGCGATCATCCGCAGGAATATGTGGTGCAGCCAGGCGACACATTGTGGGATCTGGCCAGCCGCTTTCTGATCCGGCCATGGGAATGGCCGGCGATCTGGCAGGCCAATCCGCAGATTGAAAACCCGCACCTGATCTATCCCGGCGATGTGCTCAATCTGAGCTACCTCAATGGCCGGCCGGTGCTACAGGTGGTGCGGCGTTCGCCACAGATTCGCGTGGTGGGCGAGGAGCCGCTCAGCGCCATTCCGCTGGATGCACTGCGCGGTTTTCTGCGCTGGCCAAGGCTGGTCAGTGACGAGGACATGGAGCGTTTGCCGTACGTGGTGGCCAACGAGGAACAGGCCATCCTTGGCACGCCAGGTGATAAAGTCTATGTACGCGGCCTGCAGGTCGGGGCGGGCACCCCGGTGGTGATCGCCCGCCACCGCATGGTCTATCAGACCGCCTTTCATGAGCACAGCCACGGTGAGCGCCGTGCCGGCGATGACTACATCCGCCAGTACAAGCAGCCCGATTTCCCAGGTCGTACCTATCGGCCGGAATACCGCCGCGACTCCATGTTATGGCGGCAGCTGAAGCAAATCGACGGCAAGGATCGCGAAATCATCGGCCACGAATTGTTTGAGGTAGCTACCGCCACGGTATTGCGCGGTGGTGAGGTGTCGATTCTGGAAATAGAAAGCGGCAAGCGCGAAGTCAGGCAGGGTGACTTTATTCTGCCGCTGGAAGATTACGCCTACGAGGAATTCTTTCATCCCAAGACGATGGACGCGGTCCCCAGCGGTGCCCGGGTCATGGGCATCCTCGATGTCGGCCCGACTGCGGCACACAATGACATCGTCATGCTCAACATCGGTGCCGAAGATGGCGTTGCTGCCGGCCACGTGTTTGCCGTGATGAATCCCGGCGAGGAAATCGCCGATCCGGTGCGCGGTGCGCCGGGCAGCTTCCGCCGTGTGTTCGGCACCAGTCGCGAGGTCAATGTGCAACTGCCGGATGAATACGTCGCCCGGGTTATGGTCTATCGCAGCTATGCCAGGGTCAGTTATGCGCTGATCATGGATGGCGAGCGCGATGTGCACGACGGTGACCTGCTGGCCAATCCCTCCAGCGTGCTCTGAATCCGCAGCCGAAGGCAGCATCGGCGCAGCCGCCAATAGGCAGTACTGCCGACCGCATGGCAACACTGCTGGAGCGGGCGAGCGCGGAAACAATGCTGGCTGCTTGACGAGGGCATGAGCAGATGACACAAGCACAGGCCCTGCTCACCCTGAGTCTGGCACCCGGACTGGGCAACAGCGCCATGCAGGCCTTGCTTGCGCTGTGCAAAACCCCCCAGGCGGTGCTGGAGTTCATCGTTTCCGGCGCGCCACTGGCCAGCCTGCAGGCACGTGCCGCAGACGCGTCCGATGATGACGCGGCGAGCACACCAGCGGTTGCCGTGCGCGGGCTTGAGGCGGCCGTGGCCAGGGCGCGCAACTGGTGCAAGCGTCCGCATGGTGAACGCTGGCAACAGCACGTGGATTGGCTGCAGCATGCTGACCATCATCTGCTCTGGCTGCACAGTGACGACTACCCGCAACTGCTGCGTGACATCCAGCGACCACCCTGGCTGCTGTTTGCCGTGGGCAACGTGGATCTGCTCTGGCATCCGCAGGTGGCGGTGGTCGGCAGCCGCAATCCCAGTCAGCATGGTCTGCTGCAGGCACAGGATCTGGCCGCGGCGCTCAGTCATGCCGGTCTGGTCATCACCAGCGGTCTGGCCGATGGCATTGATGCCGCCGCGCATCGCGCCGCCTTGCGTGCCAGTGGCGGCACCATTGCCGTGATGGGTACCGGGGTGGATCGCATCTATCCGGCCTGCAATCGTGATCTGGGTCGCGAGATCGCCGCCAGTGGACTGCTGCTGTCGGAGTTCGCCCTGGGCACGGAGCCGCGTGCTGGCCACTTCCCGGCCCGCAATCGCATCATCAGCGGTCTGGCTCTGGCCACCGTGGTGGTGGAGGCGGGTCTGCGCAGCGGCTCGCTGATCACCGCCCGACTGGCTTCGGAACAGGGACGCGAGGTGATGGCGATGCCGGGCTCGGTGCGCAACAGCGGCAGCCGGGGCTGTCACGCACTGATTCGTGATGGTGCACGGCTGGTTGAGAACGCCAGCCAGGTGCTTGAGGACCTGGCCCCGCTGGCAGGACAGCTGGCGGCGAGTCTGCAGCACAGCGATGCCGCAGACACCGCCTTGCCTGCGCAGCAGGCCGATAACGAGCAGCTGGATTCGGAGCCGGCACTTGACAGTGCCAGCCTGCAGCCTGATATTGCCATGGATGAAGATTATCGACTGCTGTGGCGCACGCTGGGCCATGATCCGATGACCGTTGATGAGCTGGTCGGACACACCGGTTTGACGCCAGAGTCAATTTCCTCCATGCTGTTGCTGCTGGAACTGTATGGCAAGGTCTCCACAGAAGCTGCCGGCTGGGTGCGTGCGCCGGCGGCAGCGCAAGAGGTTTATGAATGAAAGAGAATGTCATGGACGTGTTGATGTATCTGTTCGAGAACTACATCTACGACGATCCTGAGATCACCCCGGATCGGGATGATCTGGAAACCAACCTGCACCAGGCGGGTTTCAGCAACAACGAAATCGCCAAGGCATTCAAGTGGCTGGACGAACTGGCCGAGCAGGAGATCCCGCTGGAAAGCGACAAGCAGGTGCTGCCGCCCACGCGCATCTACCACGATCAGGAGCAGCAGAAGCTGGACATGGAGTGCCGCAGCTTCATCATGCAATTGGAAAACCAGGGCGTGTTGACCCCGGCCAGCCGTGAAGTGGTGATTGATCGCATCATGGCGCTGGAAAAAGAAGATACCGATCTTGATGATCTGAAGTGGGTGATCCTGATGGTGCTGTTCAATCAGCCAGGGCAGGCTGCCAACTACGCCTGGATCGAGGATCTGGTGTTCTACGAGGAGCAGGAGCTCCGTCACTGACAGGAAGCAATGCAGAACACCTGATGAGCAATAATCTACTGATCGTGGAGTCGCCAGCCAAGGCGAGCACGATCAACAAATACCTAGGCAAGGATTTCCAGGTGCTGGCGTCGTACGGTCATGTCCGCGATCTGGTGCCGAAATCCGGCGCGGTCGATCCAGATGCCGACTTTGCCATGAACTACCAGCTGATCGAGCGCAACAAGAAGCACGTCGACAAGCTGGTGAAGGCTGCCCGCAGCGCCGAAAACATCTATCTGGCCACCGACCTTGATCGCGAGGGTGAGGCGATTGCCTGGCATGTGCAGGAAATCCTGCGCGACAAGAAGCTGCTCAACGGCAAACGCAATGTCTACCGGGTGGTGTTCAGCGAAATCACCAAAAACGCCGTGCAGCACGCGGTGGCCAATCCGCGCCGGCTGTCCGACAATCTGGTCGATGCGCAGCAGGCGCGCCGCGCGCTGGATTATCTTGTCGGCTTCAATCTGTCACCGCTGCTGTGGAAAAAACTGCAGCCGCGTTTGTCTGCCGGCCGCGTGCAGACCCCCGCCCTGCGCCTGATCGTCGAGCGCGAGGAGGAAATCGAGCGTTTCGAGCCGCAGGAATACTGGACCATCGCTGCCGATCTGCACAAGGACGGCATGGATTTTCAGGCGGCGCTGGTGCGCTGGCAGGGTGACAAGGTCGAGCAGTTCAGCTTTACCAGTGCGGATCAGGCCCAGGCGGTTCAGGCTGCTTTGCAGGCAGGTGCCAGCTCGGGTGAGCTGAGCGTTGCCGAGGTCAAGAAACGCCAGCGTCGGCGGCGGCCACCGCCACCGTACATCACCTCGACCATGCAGCAGGATGCCTCGCGCAAACTGCGCTACTCGGCGCAGCGCACCATGCGCCTGGCACAGCAGCTGTATGAAGGCATTACCACCGATTCCGGCACCCAGGGTCTTATCACCTACATGCGCACCGACTCGGTGTCGCTGGCCGGTGAGGCCATCAACGCCCTGCGCCACCAGATCGGCAGTCAGTTCGGTGCCGACAAGGTGCCGGAAAAGCCGAATTTCTATGCCACCAAATCGCGCAATGCACAGGAAGCGCATGAAGCCATCCGGCCGACCAATCCGGCGTGGACACCGCAACGACTGAAAGCCTACCTGAATGAGGATCAGTACAAGCTGTACTCGCTGATCTGGAGCCGCACCATGGCCTGCCAGATGATTCCGGCAGTGATGGACACGGTCACGGTGGAATTCGCCGCCGCCGGGAATTCGCGCTTTCGGGTCAGTGGCTCGACCATACGTGAACCCGGTTTTCTCAGTGTGTATGAAGAAGCGCCGGTGGGCGGCAAGCAGACCAAGGAGGTGCGTCTGCCGGAGCTGGACGTGGATGAAGCGGTCAAGCTGCTGCAGATCAATGCCGATCAGCATTTCACCGAACCGCCGCCGCGCTACAGTGAGGCCAGTCTGATCAAGACGCTGGAAGAGTACGGCATAGGCCGACCCTCGACCTATGCCTCGATCATTTCGGTGCTGCTGGATCGCGAATACGTGCTGCTGGACAATCGCCGTTTCATGCCCACCGACACCGGGCGGGTGGTGGCCAATTTTCTCTCCAGCCATTTCGAGCGTTATGTGGATTACGAATTTACCGCACGGCTGGAAGACGAACTCGATGCGATAGCGCGCGGCGAGCAGCCCTGGCTGCCGGTTCTGCGTGAGTTCTGGGAAGGCTTCAGTCACCAGATTGAAGACATCGAACAGAACGTCAGCCGGGCCCAGGCGAGGCAGGCGCGCGATCTGGGTATCGATCCCAAGTCCGGCAAGCCGGTCAGTGTGCGGCTGGGCCGCTACGGGCCATTTGCGCAGATCGGCGATACCGACATCGAAGAGGAAAAGCCGAAATTTGCCGGTCTGCTGCCGGGTCAGAAACTGGCCACGATAACCCTGGAAGAAGCGCTGGCCCTGTTCAAGCTGCCGCGTGAACTGGGCACGACCGACGAGGACGAGGAAGTGGTGGTCAACATCGGTCGCTTCGGTCCGTACATTCGCTATGGCCGCAAATTTGTCTCGCTGCCGAAAGAAGACGACCCCTACACCGTGGATCTGGAGCGTGCGCTGGCGCTGGTGGCGGCAAAGAAACTGGCCGATGCCGAACGCACCATCAGGGTGTATGAAGAACAGGGCATTCAGATTCTGAAAGGCCGCTACGGCCCCTACATCACCGACGGCAAGAAAAACCTCAGCGTGCCCAAGGACCGTGAGCCGGAATCGCTGAGCGTGGATGAATGCATCGAGCTGTTGGCCAATGCGCCGGAAAAACGCGGTCGCGGCAAAAAAGCCGGCGGCAAGAAAGCTGCCGCGAAGAAGTCTGCGGTGAAGAAAGCAACGGGCAGAAAGAAGACCACAAAGAAAAAATCGGCGAAGAAAAAGACCGCGAAAAAGAAAACTGCCAAAAAGAAAACTGCCAAAAAGAAAACTGCCAAAAAGAAAGCAGCGGGCAATAAAGCGTAGAAAACCGGCGGGGCTGAGCAGTCTGAGCCCTCACAATGAGCATGCAACAACCGCAACAACTTGAACAGGCCCTGCGCGCCCTGCGTGCCGGTGGGCTCATCGTCTATCCCACCGAGGGCATCTTCGGGCTGGGTTGCGATGCTGCCAATGCTGCTGCCGTGCAGCGCCTGCTGGCCTTGAAACAGCGTCCGGAAGCGATGGGGCTGATCAGCATCATTGCCGATCTGCAACAGGCCGAGGCGTGGCTGGATCCGGTCTATCGGGAGCACTGGCACAAGGCCACGGCCAGTTGGCCGGCGGCACACACCTGGCTGTTCCCGTGCACGCCTGCGGCACCTGCGTGGCTGACCGGCGAGCACCGCGACCGGCTGGCCCTGCGCGTGCCCGATCATGCCTTTTGCCGGCAGATGTGCGCCGCCTTCGGTGCCCCGGTGGTGTCCACCAGTGCCAACGTTTCCGGTGAGCCGGCAGTGAGTCGTTTTGCAGAACTCGACCCGCGCATCGTTGCCGCCGCAGATGTTATCATTCAACTGCCGTGCGGGCAGCAAGCCAGGCCCAGCACCATCACCGATCTGCTCAGCAACCAGCATCTTCGACACTAATGGACACCAGAACAAGCTCAGCCGCAGCCGAAAACGGCAGCCAGATCAGCGACCCGCAGCAGTCGCTGCAGCCCGACGACAGCGGCATCGACACCGTCAGCGCGTATCTGCAGCAGCTGCAGCAGCGCATTTGCGACACCCTGGCAGACATTGATGGTGGTGCCGACTTTGCCCGTGATGCATGGCAGCGCGAGGCCGGTGGCGGCGGTGTCACCCGCGTGCTGCACGGCGGTCGCGTGTTTGAGCAGGCCGGTGTGGCGTTCTCGCACATCCATGGTGATGAACTGCCGGCTCCGGCCAGCGCCAGCCGCCCGGAACTGGCCGGCCGCAGCTTTCAGGCCATGGGTGTGTCGCTGGTCATCCATCCGCGCAACCCCAACGTGCCGACCAGCCATGCCAATGTGCGCATGTTTGTTGCCGAAGCCAAGGATCAGCCGCCAGTATGGTGGTTTGGCGGCGGCTATGACCTGACGCCGTTCTACCCCGCACTGGAAGATATCCAGCACTGGCACCACACCGCCAAAGCGGCCTGTGACCCGTTTGGTGACGATGTCTATGCCCGCTACAAGGACTGGTGTGACCGCTATTTCCATTTACGCCACCGCAACGAGACGCGCGGCGTCGGCGGGCTGTTTTACGACGATCTCAACGACTGGCCCTTTCCCACCTGCTTTGCCTTCATGCAGGCGGTCGGCAACAGCTACCTGGATGCCTATGCGCCGATTGTCAGACGCCGCATGGATCAGCCTTACGACGAACAGCAGCGCGAGTTTCAGCTTTATCGTCGCGGTCGCTATGTAGAGTTCAACCTGCTGTATGACCGTGGCACGCTGTTCGGTCTGCAGTCCGGTGGCCGCACCGAGTCCATTCTCATGTCAATGCCGCCGCTGGCACGCTGGCACTACGACTGGCAGCCGCAGGCAGACAGTCGCGAAGCGGTGCTGTACCGCTGTCTGCATGCGCGAGACTGGCTCAACGAGGAAGCCTTGTAAGACGAGGCTGCAGTATTTGGCATCGAGCAAGGCTAACGCAGGAGCAGCACGCAATGAACCTCAACCAGGTGACCCTGCCGGTGCGCGACATGGATCAGGCCACCGCTTTCTACCGACTGCTGGGATTCACCCAGATTGTCGACACTCCGCACTACGCGCGTTTTGAATGCCCGCACGGCGAGGCCACGTTTTCGCTGTCACTGGACAGCAGCGATTTTGGCAACGGCGCCATCATCTACTTCGAGCATGAGGAACTCGATGGCTGGGTCAAAGAGCTGCTGGCCAAAGGCGTTGAGTTTGACCAGCTGCCGCAGGATCAGCGTTACCTGTGGCGCGAAGCGGTGCTGCACGACCCGTCCGGCAACCGGATCAAACTGTACTGGGCCGGCGAAAACCGGTGCTACCCGCCATGGCGGGTTGAGCGAAGCGGCTAAGCCCGGATTATTCATGATCCGACCGTCGCTAGGAGCCTGTCGGACTTAACACTGATCTACTGCAGAAAATCCGGATTGGGCCAGATTCTCCGATCTTCATCGTTGCATAGGCTCACTTTTCGCCTCAAAAGATCGAAAAATCTGACTCCAACCGGTTTTCCTTCGCTACGATCGGTCAAATCCGACAGGCTCCTAGACGGTTCCACGTCCTGTAGCCGTGGCGTTTCGCGACCGAGCGCACCGGAAACGTACTCGCCTGTACGTTGAGTATGCGCCACCGAATGAAGCGGCGTGGATGCTGGGCTTGTGGCCGTCGCAATAGGTTGTGCCATGAATAATCCGGGCTAGGACAGCCTCGCTGCGAGCGGCTGTTGAATAAGGCGGACTTGGCGCAGACTACAACACCCTTTGCAGATAAGCCTTCAAACGATTCCAGGCATGGATCGCGGCCGGCTGATTGTGTTCCGGGTCGCGTTCGTTGTGCAGCCAGAAGCCGTGCTGGACGTGGTCGTAGATGTGCACATCGTTGTCCACGCCGGCGCTGCGCAGCGCTGCGACAAAGGCATCGACCTGTTCCACCGGAATGCCGCGATCCTCGGCCGCGAAGGTGCCGTAAACCTCATGATGGATGTGGGCCATCTGCTCCGGATCGTCCAGCAGTGAGCCGTAGAATATGGCCGTGCCATCGTGGGCGTCGCTGCCGATGGCATACGACAGCGCGATGCCGCCACCGAAACACCAGCCAATGCTGGCCACCCTGGCGCTGGCGCCCGCCGGAGTCTGCGTGCGCAGATAGTTCACCGCAGCGTCCAGATTGTCTATGATGGCCTGCTCATCGCCCCGGGCCGCCTGCATCAGGGCAATGTTTTCCTCGCGGTTGCTGCCGGTCTGGCCCTGGTAGAGATCGGCTGCCAGCGCCACGTAGCCCTGGGCGGCAAAGGCATCGGCGGTCTGCTGAATGCGCTCAACCAGACCGTTCCACTCGTGAATCAACAGCACCGCCGGAAACGGTCCATCGCCTTCTGGCACTGCCAGGTAGCCGCTGGTGGCTGCGTTGTCGGCAAAGTAGGCCACGCGCTGGCCTTGCGGCGCGCCGGCCTCGCCGTTGATCGCCTGCAGCATGGCATCGTTGCTGATGGTGTCGGCGATGTCGATGCCTTCTGGCAGCAATGTGTGCTCATCGGCCGCCATCAGCGGGGCGATGATCAGGGTCAGCAGAATAAGGGTTGGACAGAATTTCATGATGTATACCTCAAACGTCAAGATGCAAGCCGCTGCAACTGCTGCAGAAAGCTGTCGATGCGGGCGGCGTTGGCGCCGATGTCGGAGCGGCCGATGCGAGATTTCGAACGCATGTCGACCAGGCTGCCGCTGCCGTCGCTTTGAATGCGGATGATGACATCGTCGACAAAGCCGAACCACCAGCTGGTGTCGCTGGCCTCGATGATGCCGCGGTCAGGATTTGCCTGCACCAGTTGCCAGCCGTTGGCAGCGACCAGTTCGCGAGCCTGCGCAAACACCGTGCTGCGATCGACAGCCAGGCGCAGCGGCTGAATGTGTGGATAAGCCTGCTGCTGCTGTTGCGCAGTCTCTGTGCCCGGATATTCCGGTGGGTTGCTGGCGTCCTTGCGCGCCACCACCATGGCGGCGCTGAAGCGTGGCGGATCGGTGAGGTCGGTGCTGATGTCATGGATGCCGGGCACCGAGCGTGCCACCAGTGCCTGCTGGATGGGCAGAAACAGTACAGCAGCCAGCAGCAGCATGACCAGCCAGGCACGGTTACCGGTGACCTTGCTAAGCCGGCCCACCAGCAGCAGCAGCATGGCGATCAGGCCGGCGGGCACCGCCAGCATCAAACCCTGGAACACGCTGCCGAAGCCCACCCAGCCCAGCTTGAACACCGGCCCGGAGGCGAGCATGAACAGCAGCACCAGCGCTGCCAGCAGATAGGCGAAACGGGTTGACCAGCGCAGGAAGTGCATGCTTGAGCCCATAAATTGACAAGAACCACATGGTAGCTGATCCGGCCGATTTGTGCAGCTTATGGGATGCGAGTCATGAAGAATTGTGGCGTCAGGTGAGAGAATCTCAACGGTCAATTGTCAGCTTAAACAGGCATGAACCATGTCTGGGTCTGTTAACGGGCTCGGGGATTGTCCCCAAACGAAACTGAATCGGGCACCGAAAGGCTGTCCATTGCAAGATTGGCCGCGCAGGGAGGCTCAGTGCTGTCTTCGTTGTTAGTTTGAGGCGATCGCAATCATGCCAAACATTACATGGCTGTACAGATGCCCATCCAACGCAATGATGACGAGTGACTTCGCGGTCGTTGGCAGGAACGAGGTTCAGCAACACCAGGAAGTGCAGACTGCCGAGCAGTGCAGATTAGTAAGGGTACGACTTGCGCGTCCATATCCACTTTAACCAACCACAGGATATGACGATGAAACAAGCGACCAAAATCAGCCACTCTCTTTCTGCCATGGCCATTTCAGCAATGGCAACGTTGTCGGTGTTGATGACAGGTACTCTAACCACGGAATCGGTAAGCGCACAAGACACCATGCAATCACAGCTCTACAACGTCTGCAACAGCGGCTACGCCGGCACCTGGATCATCGGTAACAGTTGTGATCTGGGCGCGGCCACCGATGTGCAAACCGACGATGCCATGGTGGTGCAGTGCGACAGCAGCAGCGGTGCATGGAGCATCGACTTTTATCAGGAGCCTGCGGATGCCGATCCCAACGATCCGGTCAGCCAGGCCACGCGTTTCCCGCTGTGTCCCGGCAATGGCCGCTTGACCAGCAATGCCGATGGTGATCTGGTGCTGCGCTGTAACTACTGGGAAGCGGTCGACAATGTGGCCAAACAACTGGAACTGCAACTGCAGCCCAGCAGCGAGCCGAACATCCGCAGCATCAGCTGGCAGGCCAGCGAACTGGACAATCCGAATGTAATCTGCGGTGTGGCCGGTCGCCCGGAAGGCAATACCGAAGTTGGTTCCGGCGGGCAAACCATCGATTAAAAGACTGGCAACTACATATCAACAACTATGGATGAGATGATGAAAAAGTGGGCAATTGCAGGGTCGACAGGGAAGTCGGCCGGTTTTCTCTCCATCGACTAAAATAATAATAAATATATTATGGATAATAAGATGAGCAATGGATTCAGACTGAGGCTGACATGGATGTTGGCTGCGATACTGTTGACTGGCACATGCACACAGGCAGCGCAGACTGCCGAAGTGCCAGTTGATGATTTTCTCTCGCTGACTTTGCAGCCTGGTGAGTCACAAACCATAGCCCTGCCTGCAGACAGTCCGGCATTTGTGGAAATCCACAATGACGGCATCGATACGATGGCCAGCGCACAGGATGCCAAGGGCAATTCGATCTGGCAAGCAGCCAGCTGGTTGGGGCGTGAAGGTAGCTATCTGCTCAAGCTTGAGACGTCAATGGGCTTGCCTGTGCATTCGATCAGTATCGACAGCATCGAGAAATATGCCAAACCTGGCAGCGTACAGCTCAAGTGGCTTTATCCTGAACAGGGCACGATTGAATACCAACTCTATGAAAACCTTTCGCTGGGTACGCATTATCATCTATCCAGTCTGGATGACAGTAATTTAAGGGCCGAAAATCATCTGCAAATAGCCGTCGACCTCGCAATGCAGGATAGTCAGCCAATTTACGAAGCAATGGCTTTGAGTGAGTTGGGTCATGTTAGAAAATCAATGGATTCACTGAATTCCGCACTGGACAGTTTCGCGAGAGCGCTGAACATTTATTCAGTATTGAGTATTAATTCCAGCAAAGCTTCGACACTGAGTAGCCTGGGTACAATCAAAATCAGAATTGGGGAGCATGATGCAGCCATCACTGACTTTAATTCTGCATTGAGGATTAGAGAGCAATCAGATGACCTCTATTATCAGGCACAAACTCTGAATAACCTCGCGCTGACCTACTGGAAAAAAGACGATTACATCACGGCGAGCAATCTGTATGAGGAAGCCCTGCTGTCACTGGTGGCCAAAGACGATCTTTCTGCGGCTGAATTCATCAATTTAAGCAACAGCCAGGTGCTGCCCACCTACGAGTTGTCCATGGTTGCGGCCACGCTGAGCAATCTGGCTTTGACCAAATCGTCACTGGGCGAGCTGGACTACGCCGAATCGGCCTGGCTGCTGGCACGCCGACTGGCCACCACCACCGGTGACCAGAACCGGGTGGCGCAGATCGACCAGAATCTGGGCAATATGTACTACCAGCAGGGCCGTCTGGAACAGGCTCTGGACACCCTGCATCAGGCGCTGGCTGTGCATCGGGAGCGCAACAACCGTTACTGGCTTGGTGAAACACTGACCGGCATCGGCAACATTTATGCCGCCATCGGCGAGCATGCCAGTGCGCTGGATTATTTCCAGCAGACGCTGGATCTGAATCGCGACCATCAGCAGCAGTATGCCAACACGCTGACACAGATGGCCTGGTCCAACTGGCAGCTAGGCAATGTGGCACTGGCCAGACAACAGTTTACCCAGGCCCATGACAGTTTTGCCGACAGCCAACAGCCCGGTGCCGCCGCGGTGGTGGCCAGCAAGTTTGCTGTCCTGCAGCACCGCAGCGGCGAGCGGCAACAGGCGCTGCATGCACAGACCGAATCCATTGCCATACTGACCGGGCTTGGTCACCTGCGTGAGGCAGCCCGCGCCCGCTCCCGACTGGGTCAACTGCTGCTGGCCGAGGGCCGACTGCCGGAAGCGCAGCAGCAGTTGCAGCAGGCGCTGCAAGGTCATCGCGAGGTTGGCGATGAGCTGTTCGAGCTGGATACCCTGACCGCATTGTCGCGGGCACAAACCGGCGCGGTGGCATTGGCCAGTGCGCAGGCAGCCGTGCAACTGGCCAGCAGCCTGCGCGAACACAGCGTCTCCGGCGACATGCAGATCAGCTTTGTCGCCAGTCGGCGCAACGCCTATGAGCAATACATCAACCTGCTCACCGCGCAGGGCGACTGGCAGCAGGCCTGGCTGCAGAACGAGCAGATCCGGGCACGCAGCCTGGCCAGCATGATGCAACAATCCGGCAATCACCGCCTGGGGGCGCTGGATCAGCCACCCAGCCTGGCAAGACTGCAACAGCGACTTGGCGAACACAATCTGTTGCTGAGCTATTTCCTTGGCAAGCAACGCAGCCATCTGTGGCTTATCGATGAACAGGGAATGCATTATCAGGCGCTGCCGCCAGCGGTACAGATCAATGCACTGTCAGCGGAACTCACCGCAGCACTGCGTCAGCAAAGGCAGTCACCGGCGCGCATCGCCTATCTGGCCGAGGAGCTCAGTGAACTCGTTCTGCAGCCGGTCAGCGACCGCTTGCAGGGGCGCGCACTGGTCATCGTCCCTGATGGTGGATTGCAGGCGATTCCTTTCGCCATGCTGCCGCTGCGGGTGGCAGCGAACACGCTGGACCAGCCCACGCCGCTGATCGCCAGCCACTCCGTCAGCTACACGCCATCGGCACGCATCTACAGCAGTTTCGGTCGCAGTCAGCGCAAGCCAGCGGCCAACATTCTGGTGCTGGCCGATCCGCAGACGCATGACACATCCATGGCCGCGGCAGCGGTGACCACATCGGCAGACAGCTTTGCACGCCTGCTGGCGCAGCGCTCCGCCAACCAGTCCGGCATCAATCTGGATCGGCTGCCGGGTGCACGCCTGGAAGCCGCAGCAATCGAACAACTGGTTCAGTCATTGCCGACCACAGCAGCCATCGGCACCACACTGAAACTGGGCCAGCAGGCCAGTCACAGCTTTGTCACCGGCGGCGCTCTGCGCAACTATGACATCATCCACTTTGCCACCCATGGCATCGTCGATGCCGAGGTGCCGGCCTTGTCCAGTCTATTGCTGGCCGAGGGAGATCAGCAAAACGCCTACCTGCGTCCGGATGACATCGCCGCACTGCAACTGGACGCTGGTCTGGTGGTGCTGAGCGGCTGTGAAACCGGCATCGGCAAATCCGTAGCCGGTGAGGGCATGATGAGCCTGAGCCGGCCGTTTCTGATTGCCGGTGCGCGCCAGGTTGTTTCCAGTCTGTGGAAAGTCTCCGACCGCGCCACTGCAGAACTGATGCAGCGCTTCTACTTTCACCTGTTGCAGGAAGGTCAGCCAGCGGAACAGGCGCTGCAATCGGCGCAGCAATGGATGCATGAACAGACCCAGTGGCAGCATCCCAACTTCTGGGCAGGCTTTGTCATCAGCAGTGCCTGATCCTGGTATGGCATGCAAAGCGTCAAAGCCCTGAAAGATTGACCCGGCGAGGCAGACTTGGGCTGAAGTCACCAACGTTCAGCGTGGTGAGTCCGAAATTGGCAGTGCGGGCAATCTGCATGCGCCAGAAATTACTGTAGTCTGCAATTCGGTCTTCGCATGCTGTAGCGTTCGTTAGCCCGCATTATTCATGAGTCGACGTCGCGAGATGCTGCCAGAGCCTGCTCCGGACTTGATCCGGCGGCCTGTAGCTGTGGTGTTTCGCGACCGAACGAACCGCAGGCGTACTTGACAGTACGTTGAGGATTCGTGACCGATTGAAACGCCGCAGATGCGGGTATTGGAGGCATCGCAGTAATCGGTTTCATGAATAATGCGGGGTACATTAGAATACGCGACATCTTCCGGTCGAGACCCGACATGCCACGCTGCGCCCTGTTGACCATGTCCGACATCGGACACTACATCACCTACGATCATCTGCTGATCGAGCCGCTGGCACAACTGGGCTGGCAGGCAGAAGCGGTCGCCTGGGACGTCCCGACCGACTGGGATCGCTATCAGGCAGTGATCATCCGCTCGACGTGGGATTATCAGGACCGCTTGCCCGCGTTCATGCAGGTGCTGCAGCAGATCGAGCAGAGCCGGGCGCAACTGTTCAATCCGCTGTCCATCGTGCAGTGGAATCACGACAAGCGCTACCTGCAGCAATTGCAGCAACAAGGCTGTGACATCGTGCCAACACGCTTTGTCAGCCGGCCCGTTGCCGCTGACATCGAGGCAGCCTTCACCGGTTTTGCCTGCGACCGGCTGATCTTGAAACCGGTGATCAGCGCCGCTGCGTTGAACACCCATGTGCTGCGTCGCGATGACTGGGCGTCAACGTGGCCAAGCATACAGCCAGCCTTCACGCAGCGGGTGGCCATGCTGCAGCCGTTTGTGGATGCGGTGCTCACAGAAGGCGAGTACTCGTTGTTTTACTTTGCCGGGCAGTTCTCACACGCCATCGTCAAACGACCCCGGGCAGGTGATTTTCGCGTGCAGGAGGAGTATGGCTCCAGCCTGAAGTTGGTGGTGCCGGATGAGATACTGCTGCACGCGGCCGAGCAGTCGCTGCAGGTGACCCGCGAACTCACCTCCAGCAGTCTGCTGTATGCCCGCGTCGATCTGGTCCGACTCAGTGCAGCTTGTGCCGCAATCATGGAGCTGGAATTGATAGAGCCTTCGCTGTATTTCAATATGGACACAGCATCCGCGCAGCGATTTGCGGCGGCATTTGCTGCCATGCCTGTGAGCGTGGTGCAATAAATCGGCCTGGTACCCTGTCCTGTAAGCATAGCGGCCAGGCAAAAGGGAAATATGATGAGTCATTTCGCCAGAACCACGCGCTCACTAGCTATAAGCGTCACGACCTGTGCAGCGACTGTCGCCCACAGCGCAGTGCTGATTGCAGTAATAATGATGATATTGTTCTCGCAGCAGGCGCGGGCACAGATGAACGCTGTGCAGGCCTGGGAAGCATTTCAGCAACAGGCCGACAATACCTATGCATCCGGGAGATATCACAATGCATTCATCATGTATCAGCGCCTGGCCACGGTCGGTGACAAGTTCGCGCAATACCGGTTGGCCATCATGCATGCACAAGGGCAGTCAGTCTCGACAGATGCCACAGCTGCCTATGCGTGGGCAAAATTGGCTGCTGCGAACGGTCAGCCAGAATTTGTTCGCTTGCAGCAAGAAATCCAGGCTGGACTGGGAGCCGATCAACTGATTTTGGCAGAGCAGCAGGCAGAGCAGTTGCAATCGAGATACGGCGTGTTCGCCAACGCTTCGGCGGCCAGAAAAATGCTTGACCATGAGCGCCGCCGATGCACCGGTTCGCGCACAGGCAGTCGCTGTGATGCAGTGTCTGCTTTTTCCAGCAGCTGCAGCTCGAATCTGGAAGAATGGCCCAGTGAACTGTGTCTGCGCATTGGTAGTCTGGGCCTGCTCAGTGTGGCAGGCAGTTTTCCGGCATCGTTGCGACGCCTGGAGACGGCGCTGGATATCGTTATTGAACAGTATCATCCCGGCAATGTGGAGTTGCGTGAGTTGGAGTTGTTGGTGGATGAACTGAACAGCAGCGGAGCCATGCAGAAATAATTCAGTACAGCCAGTATAGCCGTTCATATTGAAGCACTCAGCTGGCCACAACGCATAATGAGGCATTGACCATGCAGCAGCGAAGCAAATGCAACACAGCTCTCCATCGCAGCTTGCTGCTTTGTCTACTCATCGCATGTTCCAGCCCTGCTCAGGAATTGTTTGCTCCCAGCGTATCCATTGGCACCAACAGTCAGAATGCGGTGGCAGCCTATCAGCATGTCAAGCAAGCGGCGGACTCCGCATTCAGCAACGGGCATCACCGCAAAGCCTATGACACCTACCTGACTCTGGCACGGCTGGGCGATCAGTTCAGCCAATATCGGTTGGCTTTCATGTTGCACAACGGCATGGGTGTGCCGCGTGATCTGACGAAGGAACTGGCGTGGGCATACGTGGCAGCAGAAAAACGAACACAGCCAGCGCTAGTGTACCCCGCCGGGAATACTGTGACATTCAGAGCGCGTCCTGAGGCTGCAGTATCAGGCGCAATCCGCAGTGAATGGCAAGCCCTTGACAAGGATTGCAACGCCGTAATGCAGCCTCAGGGGCGCTCCCGCAGGGCGAGCCGGAAAGCACTCATCTGCTGTGTTATGGCTCTTGGCCATGGAGTGGCCATGACCTGCGAACCATGCCTTGCGGCTAAGCGCTTTCCGACTCGCTGAACGTTACAGTATTTCCGGCGGGGTACACTGGATCAGTACGAAAGCATCAAAGCGGCAATGAGTGATGAACAATGGCAGGCCGCCGAGCCTTTGGCGATTCAGTACCTGAAAGATTACGGCATGTCGGCCAGTTCCCGCCGGGCTTATAACATCATCCGCAGACAGTTGCGGCAGTGCACGGGATCAAGGCTGGGTGCACGATGTGATCGCGTCTATGCCAGCAGCATGAACTGCAACACGGCCAGTCAGGGCATGCCCGGAGAAAGCTGTCTGGTGATGGGCCTGACAGGGCTGCCGGGCGTGCAGCGCATGCAACCGGCAACCATCCGGCGCACCCAGGAAAATTTGCTGGTACTGATTGAAAACTACAATCCGGGCCGGGTGGAGTTTGGTGAATTTCAGGTGTTGGAAGACAACGATGATGAAGCACCGCCAGCGGCACAAATGCAGTACAAGCCACGTACTTTTACCATCGACGGATTTGTCGATGAGGACGACGAAGAGCCGGCAAACCCAGATGAGAATGACGAATAATCCGGGCTAGGAGCCTGTCGGATTTGACCGATCGTAGCGAAGGAAAGCCGGTTGGAGTCAGATTTTTCGATCTTTTGAGGCGAATAGTGAGGGCGGTTTCAAGGTCCAAGTGCAACAAGGTTAAGTTTACCAGCCCAGTAAGCTTTGAAGTCAAAAGCGTCTTCAGGAAGCAAGAGTTCAGCCGGGCACTTCCAATTCAGCGATTTTCTTGGTCTGGTGTTGAGCTTCCATGCGATGTCATCCAGCTGCTGTTGAGAAAAGCTGGAAAGGTCAGCCTGCTTGGGCAGATACTGGCGCAGCAAACCATTGGTGTTTTCATTTTGGCCGCGCTCCCATGGGCTATGCGGGTGAGCGAAGTACACCTTGATTCCGGTGTCTGCAGTGAATTGCGCATGCTGCGCCATCTTACGACCCTGGTCATAGGTCAGGGAGCGCCGCAGGTCCACATCAAAGCGTTGCAAGATGGTGCCAAAGCCATTTGCCGTGGCCTGTGCCGTGCCGTCAGCAAGCTTTACCATGGCGACGTAACGGCTCTGGCGCTCAACCAGGGTACCGACCTGGGAGCGGTTGGCTGCACCCTTGATATGATCACCCTCCCAGTGTCCAGGTACCAGGCGTTCGGTGATGTCGGCAGGGCGCTGATCAATGCTGATCATGTTGGGAATATGTCCACGCCGGTTAGCACCGCGTGAACGCGGGCGGCGTTTGGCGTGGCCCTTGCGTAGCAAGGCAATCATCTGTGAGCGCAGTTCACCTTTAGGGATCGCATAGATCGCCTGGTATATGGTTTCGTGACACAGACGCACGGGGTCGTTCATGCGTTCCAGTGTAGCGGCAATCTGTTCAGGTGATAAACCCTGTTGCAGACCGTCGTGCACTTTGTCCCACAATGCATTACCGACCACCAGCTTACGCTCAACGCGCGGCTTCACAGCCAGCTTGTGTGCACGCTGTTGGGCGCGAACACAGGAGTAGCCGCCGGCAATGGCTGGACGCCCAGCGGTTCGGACTGCCATGGGTGCTTTCCAGCCATTACGAGCCAATTCACGAGTAATACAAGAACGAGGACGCTCCAGACTTGCCGCTATAGCGGCGGGATTGAACCCCTGCTGGAGTTGAGTTTGAATCAACGTGCGTTCATCCAGAGTGATGTGTGTGTAATGTTTTGCCATGCAACATTCTCTCATGTAGAGTGTTGCACTTGGTGTTAGAGCGCGCCGAGCCTATTCAACGATGAAGATCGGAGAATCTGGCCCAATCCGGATTTTCTGCAGTAGATCAGTGTTAAGTCCGACAGGCTCCTAGTGCGCCGCCTCCCAATCGTCGGCAATGCCGCAATCCACCACCAGTTCCACTTTCAGTTCGGCGGCAGCGCTCATGCGTTGTTGCACTTCCGCAGCAATGTCTTTGGCCTGAGCGCTCGGCACTTCCAGCACCAGTTCATCGTGCACCTGCATGACCATGCGTGCGTCGATGTCCTGCTCGCGCAGCCAGTGATCAATGTCGATCATGGCCAGTTTGATGATGTCAGCGGCACTGCCCTGCATCGGTGCATTGATGGCGGCGCGTTCGGCAGCCTGGCGACGGGCACCGTTGCGGCTGGCGATCTCCGGCAGCCACAGTCGGCGCCCGTGAATGGTTTCCACATAGCCCTGTGCGCGTGCCTGCTTGCGGGTGCGTTCCATATAATCGAGCACGCCGGGATAGCGTTCGAAATAGGTGTCGATGTAGGCCTGAGCGAGTTTCTGCTCGACTTCCAGTTGGCGTGCCAGGCCCCAGGCTGACATGCCGTAGATAAGACCGAAATTGATCGCTTTGGCGGCGCGGCGCTGTTCACTGCTGACCGCATCCAGCGCCACATCGAACACCTCGGCAGCGGTGGCGGCATGAATGTCGGCACCGGCGGCGAAGGCTTCCAGCAGTCCAGCGTCGCCGGACAGGTGCGCCATGATGCGCAGCTCCACCTGGGAATAGTCGGCCGCCAGCAACTGGTAGCCGTGCGGCGCGACAAAGGCCTTGCGGATGCGGCGACCTTCCTCGCTGCGCACTGGAATGTTCTGCAGATTGGGGTCCGATGAAGACAACCGGCCTGTGCTGGTGACCGCCTGCTGGTAGGAAGTGTGAATGCGACCTGTGCGAGGGTGAATCTGCTCCGGCAGAGTGTCGGTATAGGTGGACTTGAGTTTGCTCAGACTGCGGTAGTTGAGGATGACCTGCGGCAGCTCATGTTCGATGGCCAGTTCGTGCAGCACGTTCTCGGCCGTTGAGGGCTGCCCGGTGGGCGTCTTGGCCACCACCGGAAGACCCATCTGTTCAAACAGGATTTCCTGCAGCTGTTTTGGTGAACCCAGATTGAACGGTTGACCGGCCAGCTCATGTGCCTTCTGCTCCATGGCGTGGATGGTTTTGCCCAGTTCACTACTTTGTGCCCGCAAGCGTTCGGCATCAATCAGCACGCCGTGATATTCCATGCGTGCCAGCACAGGCAACAACGGCATTTCGATGTCGGAGAACACCCGGCTGGGGCCGGACAGTCGGCTCAGTTTCGGCCAGATGGACTCGTGCAGAGCCAGCACCAGGGCAGCGTCCTCGCCGGCATAGGGTGCCGCGTCCGCAATGCTGACGTCATTGAAATGCAGTTGTTTCTTGCCGCTGCCGGCGATGTCACTGAAGCTGATGGTGGTGTGATCCAGCCAGGTTTTTGCCAGCACGTCCAGATTGTGCCGATTGGCGGTGCTGTTGTAGCAGTAGGACTCCAGCATGGTGTCGTGACTGATGCCGGCCAGCTCAATGCCGACATGGCGCATGATGATGACATCGTACTTGAGGTTCTGGCCACGCTTGGCGATGTCGGGGTTTTCCAGCAGGGGTTTGAGTGCCGCCAGCAACTGATCCTGCGGCAACTGTGCCGGTGCACCCGGATAATCGTGCGCCAGCGGCACATACCAGGCCTGGGTCGGGCTGATCGCGAATGACATCCCGACCAGGCTCGCACGCATCGGCTCGATGCTGGTGGTTTCGGTGTCAAACGCGATCACTGCTGCCTGCTGCAGGCGCTGCAGCATGGCCTGCAGGGTGTCCTCATCGAGCACGGTGATGGTGTCGATGGCGCTGTTTTCAGCAGCATCGTTGCCGCTGGCATCGCAATCCGCATGGTCGCTATCGCTGTTGTCCTCAGCGCCCTGCAGTTCGCGCAGCCAGCTGGAGAATTCGTATTGTTTCAGTTTGTCGATCAGGCCCGCATCAGCCTCTGCCAGGGTCAGGTCGTCGATCGATTGCTCCAGTTGTACATCGTGTTTCAGGCTGACCAGCTGCCGTGACAGCCGCAGCTGCTGCAGATGTTCGCGCAGGCGCTCGCCGATCTTGCCTTTGATCTCAGCAGCATGGGCAATGACGCCGTCCAGATCACCATACTGCTGCAGCCACTTCACCGCCGTTTTCGGGCCGCAGCCGGGAATGCCGGGGATGTTATCACTGTTGTCGCCGATCAGTGCCAGATAATCGCCGATCAGCTCGGGGGGCAGGCCGAACCTGGCTTCCACGCCGGCACGATCAAGCTTGCGCTCCTGCATGGTGTCTTCCAGCACAACGCCAGCATCGACCAGCTGCGCCAGATCCTTGTCACCGCTGGAGACCAGACACTGCCAGCCCTGCGCCCGCGCCTGTGTGACCAGCGTGGCGATGACATCATCGGCTTCCACGCCGGACACCATGATCAGCGGAATGCCCTGCATCCGGATCAGCTCGTGCAGCGGCTGGATCTGGGCGGCAAGTTCTTCCGGCATGGCTGGCCGGTTGGCCTTGTACTCGGCGTAGGCGTCATGGCGGAAGGTCTTGCCGGGCGCATCGAACACCACCGCGAGATGCTCGGGCTGGTAGTGTTTGCGCAGGCGGCGCACCATGTTGAGCACCCCCAGCATGGCACCGGTGGGCTGTCCCTCGCTGTTGCTCAGCGGTGGCAGTGCGTGGAAGGCGCGAAACAGGTAGGATGAGCCATCCACCAGATAAAGTTTTTTATCAGCGTTCATTAATATAACCTTGCAGTTTTGCTATAGTCTAATGCAGATATAAGCTGGCAACATTTTGGTGATGAGGATGAACAGATTGAACACATTCTGCAGCCGACTGCTGCTGACAATGGCGTTGCTGCCGCTGGGCACATGGGCGCAGCAGCGCGACAGCGCTGATCAGGCCATGCCGCCGCCGGCGCTGCCGGCTGAGGATGCCGCTCCCCTGGTCAGTGCCGAAGACATCGAGGCCGAACAACCATCAGCCCAGCTGCAGCCTGCCACCGATCCGGCATCCACTGAGCCGCAGCCTGGCACCGAGGCCAGAACCAGTGGTTCCGGCGAATCGGTGCAGTTTCAGGAGGACGAGCAGAGCAGACCGGGCGAGTTGCCGCCCAAGGTTGGTGGTGAACAGCCGCCGGCTGACGTCAACATCCGCCGCAAAGGCGACATCACCATCGAGGAATACAGCGTCAATGGCCGCGTCTACATGGTGCATGTGGTGCCGGACAATGGCGTGCCCTACTACATTCTGGATGCGGATGGTGACGGGCGCATGGAAAGCCGCATGAACGATGAGCACATGGGGCCGGTGTCGCCGGTGACATTCAAGCTGTTCGAGTGGGATTGAGCGACCGGATCGAAGCATGAGACCGCCCGTGGCCAATACCGCAACCGGCATACCGGCGCAGATCATCAGCCGCTGTGGCCGTCTCGCCAGCTGGCTGTTGCCGCTGATGATCGCTGTGCTGTTTCTGGTCGTGCTGCTGCGCTACGTGTTCAACATAGGCTGGATCGGATTGCAGGAAAGCGTGCTGTGGTTGCATGCAGCGGTGTTTCTGCTTACCGCCGCCTGGACCCTGGCCGAAGATGCACACGTGCGTGTGGACGTTTTTTACCATCGCTTCAGCCGCCGCACGCAACAGCGCGTGAATTGGCTCGGCAGCCTGCTGTTGCTGCTGCCGTTTGCGGGCTTTCTGCTCTATGCCAGCGTGCCGTATGTGCTGCGCTCATGGAAAATTGCTGAATCCAGCTTTGAGGCCGGCGGCCTGCCGGCGATCTATCTGCTGAAAACGCTGTTGCCGATCGCTGCCCTGCTGCTGCTGCTACAGGGGGTAATCATGTTGAGGCAGGGCTGGCTCCAGTTGCGCAGCAGGACTGCGGATGCACGCGGAGATGGTTCATGAACAACAGTCAGCGGAGCCGGCGCAACAAGGGCCTGCTGCTGGTGCTGGCCGTGGGTCTGCTGGCCGGCGTGCTGCTCAGCGCTGGCTCGGCGGTGATGGTGCACCATACCAATCAGACGCAATTCTGTGTGTCCTGCCATGTCTACGATGATTTTTATGCCGACTTGCAGCAGTCCAGCCATTGGAACAATGCCTCCGGCGTGCGCGTTGGCTGCGGCGACTGCCACATTCCCAACGACAGCCTGCCGGCGATGGTCTGGACCAAGGCCAGATCCGGCGCAGCCGCTTTCAGCGCGTACTTTCTCGGTGGCATGAATACAGCCGCTGAGTTCGACGCTGAGCGATATGCACTGCAGCAGCAGGCGCATGCCTGGTTCAAGGCCAACGACAGCCGCACCTGTCGCAACTGTCACGTGCCCGCGGCCATGCTCACCGAGCAGCAAAGCGCCGCAGCAAAAGCCTCGCACTCGATGCTGGGTGAGGACGGGCCGACCTGTGTGGATTGTCACAGCGGAGTGCCGCATGGACAAGTGCCGCCTCCGGCTGACACTGTCGCGTCAGCAACCGAATGAAGCAACCGGAACATAGCGAGGTACTGATAATGAAACATGACATCCGCAAACCCTGGCTGATGGCCATTGTGGCCCTGGGGCTGCTGACACCGGCACTGTTGCCGGCCCAGGATGGTGCCGCTGTTGCCGGCAATGCCTGTGCCATGTGCCACCAGCTGACTCCAGATGGCGACAGCGCTGTGCCCAGCCTGTTTGATCTGGCCGCAGAGCACGCCCCGTTCAGCGCGGAACAACTGCAGTCGCTGCTGCAGCAACCACAGCATGCGGTGGCCAACAGCATGGTCAGCGAAGGCGATCTGCAGCCACTGAGCGATTATCTGAACGAACTGGAATAAGCGATCCCTTACCCTGAGCAGAACCGTCTTTGACATGAGCGCACCGACCCCATCGGCGTTGTTTGATGCCGCCCGCTGGCAGGCTGTGGCCGGCTTTGATTTTACCGACATCAGCTACCACCGTCTGCACGATGGCGACGGCCATCTGCAGGGCACGGTGCGCATTGCTTTTGACCGGCCAGAATGTCGCAATGCATTTCGTCCGCAGACCGTGGACCAGCTGTTTGCCGCACTAGATCATGCCCGCCAGTGCGCAGATGTCGGTTGTGTGTTGCTGACCGGCAATGGCCCATCCAGAAAGGATGGCGGATGGGCTTTTTCGGCCGGTGGAGACCAGTCGGTGCGTGGTGCGGACGGTTACCAGTATGACGCTGAAGGACAGGCTGGTCATGCCACCGGCAGACTGCACATCCTGGAAGTGCAGCGTCTGATCCGCTTTATGCCCAAGATCGTCATCGCCGTGGTGCCGGGCTGGGCGGTGGGCGGTGGCCACAGCCTGCACGTGGTGTGCGATCTGACCATCGCCAGCGCCGAACATGCGAGATTCAAACAGACCGATGCGGACGTGGCCAGCTTCGATGCCGGTTACGGCTCGGCGCTGCTGGCCCGCCAGATCGGTCAGAAGCGTGCCCGTGAGGTGTTCTTTCTCGGCCATACCTACAGCGCCGAACAGGCCATGCAGATGGGCATGGTCAACGCCGTGGTGCCGCATGCACAGCTGGAACAGTGCGCCATCGAATGGGCGCAAACCATCACCGCCAAGAGCCCGACCGCAATGCGCATGCTCAAGTATGCGTTCAATCTGCCCGATGACGGCATGGTCGGCCAGCAACTGTTTGCCGGTGAAGCCACGCGTCTGGCCTATGCCACAGAAGAGGCGCGTGAAGGCCGCGATGCCTTTCTGGAAAAGCGGCCGCAGGATTTCAGCCGCTTTCCCTGGCATTTCTGACCTTCGCTTGAGCTGACTGTCATGGCCGATGCCAATCATCGCCAGCCGGAGTTGCCGCTGGCGGCCAATGTCAACACGCTGTGGAGTCATCTGCTGGTGGATGAGCTGCAGCGCTGTGGCCTCAGCGCCGTGGTCATCTGTCCCGGCTCCAGATCGGCCCCGCTGGCGTTCGCGTTTCATGCCCATCCGGCGATCACCGATTACTCCATCATAGACGAACGCTCGGCGGCATTTTTCGCGCTGGGTCTGGCCCGGGCACAGGGCAAACCGGTGGCGCTGGTGTGTACGTCGGGCACCGCCACCGCCAATTTCATGCCGGCCGTGTGTGAAGCCGATGCCGCCAGTGTCCCGTTGCTGGTATTGACCGCCGATCGTCTGCCGGATGATCACGATTGCGGCACCCAGCAGGTGATGAACCAGATGCATCTGTATGGTGAGCGGGTGCGCTGGTTTCATCACCTGGCACAGCCTGAAGCCAGCGTTGAAAAGCTGGCTTATGTGCGTGCGCTGGCCTGTCGCGCCATGCAATTGGCTCAGGCACCGGAGCCGGGGCCGGTGCATCTGAATTTGCCCTTCCGCAAACCGCTGGAGCCGGTGCAGTTGCCGCCCGGTACAACCGATCACGTCCCCGCCGCACTGTTGCAGCAGGCACCCGAGGCGCTGCTGGGACGCCAGCATGGCAGACCCTGGAATGTGCTGGAGTTGGCCGCGAGACCGGCCTCGGCAGCCACCGTCGAGCGCTTCTGCGAGCTGCTTGATCATGCCAATCGCCCGCTCATCCTTGCTGGTGCCGACGCATTGCCTGCCAGCGCCCGTGAGACCCTGCGCGACTTTGCCGCGCAGTGGCAGATTCCGCTGCTGGCGGAGCCGACCTCCGGGCTGCGGCACTGGTCCGCACGCGGCGGCGAACTGGTCGCCACTGCAGATGCCATCATCGAATCAGGGTTTTATCAGCAGCACGGCTGGCCGGATGTACTGATCCGGCTGGGACGGGCGCCACTGTTGTGGACCACCCAGGCCATGCTGAGACAATTGCCCGCGCAATGCCATCAGCTGCAGATTGGAACTGGCCTGCGCCGGGCCGATCCGCTGCATCAACTGGCTGAACAGATCGTCTGTGATCCGGCCACGCTGTTCGCCAGCGCCAGCGCTCACAGACCGGCACAGTCGTCGGCGCGCCAGCACTGGCTGGAATTGCATCAGACCACCCAGCAGCAGGCCGCTGCTGCACTGCAGTCGGCACTGCAGGAGGCCGGTGGCGAGTTGTCGGCACCGGGTCTGTGGCACGAACTCGGCTGTTTGCTGCCTGCTGCCGCCGGTCTGGTCGTCTCCAGCAGCATGGCGGTGCGCAATCTGGACAGCTTCATGTGCCTGCATACCGAGGATCTGCAGGTGTATTTCAACGCCGGTCTCAACGGCATTGACGGCATCGTGTCCACCGCCATGGGGGTGGCCGCCGGACGGCGTACTGATGCCTCGTCGCCGACCGCGCCAACGCTTCTGGTGATCGGCGATGTCGCCCTGCGCCATGACCTGGGGGCCTTGCTGCTGGCGGCCGAGCTGGGCATCGATCTGACCGTGCTGGTGATCGACAACAACGGCGGTGAAATTTTTGAGTATCTGCCATCGGCCGGCTATGGCGCAGTGCACGACAAACACTTCGCCACCGTGGACCGCACGCCGCTCAGCGCCATGCTGCCGCGTGCACTGACCTTGCACACGATCAGCGACTGGGCACAGCTTCGCGCCCTGTTGCCGGCCTGTCTGCACAGACCCGGCTTGCAACTGCTGCAGGTGCCAACGCGGCGGCGCAACGACCGTCGTCTACGTGATCAGTTGCGACAACAGGCCGCGGCAGCCATCAGCGCGACCGCGCCCGGCAGCAGGTGATGTCGGTGCAACAGGCCGCCGGCTTGCCGCTGGCAGCCACCTGTGTTGCGCTCACTGCGAAACCGCTGACACTGCGCCTGCATCAGGTCCTGCACACTGCTGCGGGTAACTTCCATCAGCGCGAAGTGTTGCTGTTGCGGGTGACGCTGGACATTGCCGGACAGTTCCAGCATGGTTACGGCGAAGCCAGCGCATTGCCCGGCTGGAGTCGTGATTGCCATGCCGACAATCTGGCCTTACAGCAGCAGCTGGAGCTCGCGCTGGCCCGGGAAGCAATGCCGGTGGTGTTGCGACAGCGACAACAGTACGCTGCATCAGGAAGGGGCATAACGGCCTGGCATCTGGGCGGTCTGGACGAGCGCTTTCCGCTGTTGCAGCAGCAACCAGTGCTGCGCTTTGGCGTTGAACTGGCGATCCTCGATGCACTGGCCCGCTATCAGCGGTTGAGCCTGGCCCGTTATCTGGCGCTGCTGATCGCTCGCTTGCCGCACGCAGCGGTGGTCGAACCAGGCACCGCTGTGGCGGTACAGTGCACGCTGGGCGCGGCGGATACTGCACAATGCAGGCAGCAGCTTGCGAACGCCAGTGCGCAGGGCTACACACATGCCAAGCTGAAAGTCGGGGTGGCGGCAGTCAGCGATGACGTGCAGCGCATCCAGCGCCTTTTGGCTGATTTTCCCGACATGACCCTGCGCCTGGATGCCAACGCCGCCTGGGACACGCCACAGACCCTGGACGTTTGCCGTGCGCTGGCTGGCACCGCAGTGGAACTGATCGAGCAGCCGGTCGCTGATGCCGGGTTTGCCACGCTGCTGCGCGACTACGACCACTGTGGTCCGCTGCTGGCGGCCGACGAAAGCAGCGTGCCCGCAGGGCGCGCAGCCGACTGGATGCAATCCGGTCGTTTGCAGGCGCTGGTGCTGAAACCTTCCGTGCATGGCGGTTTATTGCCGGCACTGGCGCTGCTGCAGCTGGCAGCGCGGCATCGGGTCAAAGTGGTGTTGAGCAATCTGCTGGAAGCGGCGGTGGCGCGCAGCGCCATCGCCCAGCTGGCGGCCACTTGTCCACAGCACGGCGGTCCGCACGGTCTGGCCACCGGGGACTGGTTTGCCGAGGATGTGGTGACCAGCCGCGACCGCATCGACAAGGCCAGCCTGCAGTTGCGTCCCGGCGCTGGCATCGGCCTGGATATTGGCCCGGACATCTGTCTGTCGCCAGACAGTGCGGTCTGGCCTGTACGGCACTGAGTGCTGACATGAGTTTGCCAACGCTGCAACAGGTTTGTGCTCACCAAGGGCAGCGGGTGGCGTTCAGGCATGCCGATCAGACGCTGAGCTATGCCGAGCTGACCGCGACCGTCAAACCCTATGCTGCCGCCCTCAGCGCCCAGGGTGTGCGGCCGGGCACGCGTGTGGCATTGCTGTGTGCGAGCACACCGGACTGCGTGTTTGCTGTGCATGCACTGATCTGGCTTGGGGCCACGCTGCAGCCGCTCAGTGCGCGTCAGCCACTGGCATCCCTGCGAGCACAACTGCAGCGCTTGGGCAGCGAGGTCTTGCTGGATCCCACGCAGAGTCTGCCCACAGCGGTCGATGACAGTCTGCCAGCCATACTGAAGTGGCAGCCCTCACCGGCGCCCGCCCCTGCCTGTGTGAGACTAAAGCCCGCACATGTGCTTACCGTCATGCTGACCTCCGGCAGCACGGCGGCAGCCAGTCCGGTGCCATTGACGGTGCAAAACCATCTGGCCAGCGCCAGGGCGGTGGCCGAGCGGTTGCAGCACAACGCAGACGACTGCTGGCTGCTGTGTCTGCCGCTGCATCACATTGGCGGTCTGGCGATTGTGCTGCGCAGTCTCATCGTTGCGGGCAGCCTGTATCTGTGCGGTCGCTTCGATGCACAGCAACTGCACCGGCTGCTGGCTGCGGAGCCTGTCATCAGCCTGGCTTCGATGGTGCCAACCATGCTGCAGCGCCTGCTCGCGGTGGCACCGGACAGTGTGACATCAGGTTTGCGTGCGCTGCTCATCGGTGGTGCACCGGCCACGGCGGAACTGCTGCAGCAGGCGCGCGCCGCCGCGCTGCCGGTGTTGCCCACCTATGGCATGACCGAGGCCTGCTCGCAACTGGCCACACTGGCACCGTCGCAAGCCGCTGTGGTCGATTTTCTGCAGCATAGGGGCCTGGCTGGGACTGCCCTGGATGGTGTGGAACTGCGGGTGACCGATGCCGGTGGCAAGCCACTGCCGGCCGGTGAGACTGGGCGCATCATGGTGCGCGGTGAGATGATCAGTCGGGATATGCTGCGGCAGCAGCCTGAGGTGGCAGTCTGGCGCCAACAGGGTTGGCTGCTGACCGACGATTATGGCCGCATTGCAGCCGATGGCATGCTCTATATCAGCCATCGCCACAGCGATGTCATCATCAGCGGTGGCGAGAACATACTGCGCACCGAGGTGGAGCAGGCCCTTTGGCAGACCGGTCTGCTGGACGATGTTGCCGTGACCGCTGTGGCGGATGCAGAATGGGGACAGCTGGTGGCAGCTCTGGTGGTGCCGCAGGCCGCCGGGCAGCGCAGCTCGAAACAGGCGCAGGAAAGCCTGATCGATGCTTTGCTTGCAGACCTGCGTCAGCGACTGGATCCGGTCAAGCTGCCGCGCCGCTGGTGCGTACTGACAGCCCTGCCACGCAATGAAAACGGTAAACTGCAGCTGCTGGAATGCCAGCGGCTGGCAGTGGCCGCAGACGCCTTCACATCCCGTCGAGTCAAGGAGAGCTGACCATGTCCGAGCAAGTGCATCAGATGTTTTCCCGCATCGCCCGGCGCTATGACCGGGCCAATCGCTGGATGTCGTTTGGCAGCGATGAGGCAGTGCGACAGCGCGCCGTGAGGCTGTCTGCAGCAAGTCAGGGCGAATCGGTGCTGGACTGCGCTGCCGGCACCGGTGACCTGACCTTCAAGTTTCGCCAGGCGGTGGGTGCCGATGGCCGGGTGGTGGGCACTGATTTCAACGATGACATGCTGGCACTGGCGCGGCAGAAGTCGGTGCAGCGAGGCATGCAGGACATTGACTGGCGGGTGGAGGATGCGCAGGCGCTGGGTTTTGCTGATGCCAGCTTCGATGTGGTATCGATCGCCTACGGCATCCGCAATGTCGACGATGCCGGGCAGGCGCTGCAGGAAATGTATCGCGTACTGAAACCCGGCGGACGCCTGGTGGTGCTGGAATTCGGCCAGCCACCGGCGCTGCTGCGCCCCGGCTTTTTGCTGTTCAACCGCTTTGTTATCCCGCTGATCGGTGGCCTTGCCGGCGGTGATCGCGATGCCTACCGTTACCTGCAGCGCACCTCGGCCAGCTTTCCCTATGGCGACAAGTTTGTCGCCATGTTGCATGCCAGCGGTGACTATGCTGCCATTCAGGCGGTGCCGGTCATCTTCGGTGTGAACTGGATTTATGTGGCCGAAAAAGCCAATCCGTGTTGATGCATTGCCGGCATGCAGTTTGCACAATCAGCGAAATCCGATTAGTCTGTCGGTGAACGCCAGTGGCTGTTCATGGCGTTAAATTGACAGGGACAGAGGGATACCATCATGCTCAATATGCTTACCAAAAGGCTGACTGTTGGCCTGGTTCTTACACTGCTGATGCAATACACGGCTGTTCTGGCTAATGAACTTGAGCTGGAGTACTTTGCCAAACATCCGGATTACCGCTACGCCGAGATTTCACCGGACGGCCAACACGTGGCCGTGAGCCTGATTCAGGGAGACCAGATCATCATGGCGGTGATCAATCGGGAGACGATGAAAGCCACGGCCGGTGCCAGGCCTCAGCTTGGAGCCAGTGTCAGTGACTTCTACTGGGTCAATGACGAGCGCATCGCCTATACCATCAGCAACGATCCGCCGGAATACGATTTTCCCACAGCCAATGGCGAACTCTATGCAGTGAATGCGGATGGCAGTCGACACAAGGCCATTTTTGGCTATCGCGCCGGCCAGGAGTTTGAAGGTCGAGCCACATTGACACGCAAAAAGCAAAATACCTATGCCGGACACGACCTGGTGGATCTGCTGCCTGATGATGAAGACCACATACTTATCACTGAATATCCCTGGCGGGTCAAAGGCAACTATTGGGTCGGTGATCAATACGCCAAACCTGAGCTGATCAAGCTCAACGTTTACACCGGACTGAAATCCAAAGTGGAAACCCTGCCCATTCCCGGCAGCTATGCACGCACAGATGATTCACACCAGCCGCGAATCTGCATCGGTGCGGATGAAGATGCCAATCTGCAGGTGGCCTGGAAGCCCAGCGCCAATGCAGAGTGGCAGGCGTTGAAGGTAAACGGTTTGCAGGGTACTGCGCTTCCTCTGCAGCTGGCCACGGACACCGGGATGATGCTGGTCAGAGCTGCAGACAACGCAAATAAGCCGCGTGGCTTGTATCAGGTTAATCTCAGCAGCGGTGACAGCAAAGCGGTGTTCGTGCATGACTATGCCGATGTCAATCGCTATATAAGAGACATAGACAATGACAGCATTGTCGCTGCGAAGACTCTCGCCGGTTTGCCTGAATACCATTACCTGCAGGGGCTGGACAACCGCACAGTCAAGCTGCATCAGAGCTTGCGCCAGGCATTCTCAGGCCAGGATGTGGAAATCACCAGCCACACCAGCGATGGCAAAGAGGCCATCGTGCTGGTCAGCAGCGACCGCAATCCGGGTACTTTTTATATCTTCAACACCGAAACCATGAAGGCGAAGTATCTGTTTGCACGTCAGTCCTGGGTGGACCCGGAACAAATGCGACCCATGCAGCCGATTCAATTGCAGGCGCGTGATGACACACCCCTGCATGGCTTTGTGACCCGCCCGCAAGGGGAAGGCCCTCATCCGCTGGTGGTGATGCCGCATGGTGGGCCGCATGGTATTTATGATGCCTGGGGTTATGATGCTGAGATTCAGCTGCTGGCCAATCGCGGTTATGCGGTGCTCAACATCAATTACCGTGGCAGCGGTGGCTATGGCGAGGCATTCCAGCAATCTGGCTATGGTGAATGGGGAGCTGCCATGCAGGATGACGTCACCGATGCCACATTGTGGGCGATTGAGCAGGGCATTGCCGATCCAGACCGCATCTGTATTCTGGGCGGCAGTTATGGGGGCTATGCCGCAATGATGGGTGTCGTCAAAGAGCCGGATCTGTATCGCTGCAGCATTGGTGTCGTTGGTGTTTATGATCTGCCGATGATGTTTGAAAAGGGCGACATCCCCGATCAGCGCAGCGGTCTGGGCTACCTGCGCAAAGTTCTGGGTGAAGACGAACAGAAGCTGAAATCCCGTTCACCGGCCAGTCGCGCTGACGAGATCAAGGCCAGTGTCATGCTCATTCATGGGGCGGAAGATGTGCGCGTACCGATTGCCCAGGCCGAACGCATGCGCGAGGCACTGCGGGCGGTGGACAAAGATCCGCAGTGGCTGGTGTTCAGCAAGGAAGGACACGGCATCTTTGATGAGAAGAACCGGGTCAAGTACTACCGTGAGATATTGAAGTTTTTACAGCAACACATTGGCGACTGAGCCGGTGTCAAGCCATGCTGTGTGTCCGAAACTGACCGCAGATGCTTGCGTCGCGACTGTGCCGGACATACCATCATGGCGATGGCTGTTCCAGGCAGACACGGCAGCGGCGACGCTGTTGCGCTGCAGATGGATGCTTTAACACACACACAACAACGATAAATACCAATAAACCAAGGAGAAACCCCCATGCAAAAGCAAGCTTACCTGGCATTCAATCCCGCGCGCCGACAGCTCTTGACCAGCGCGGCCATGCTGCCTCTGGCGATGTCAGCAACGACCATTCTGGCCGCCGGGGATAACGCTGCGCCCACACATAAGCATACAGCGCAGACAGCCAATCTGGCGCTGATCAGCTCGGCGCTGGACTGTGTCAAAACCGGTGAATTGTGTGCAGACCATTGCATAGAACAGCTCAAGACCGGCGATACCGCGCTGGCGGAATGTCTGGATCGGGTCAATGAGCTGGTCACGGCATGCCAGGCACTGGCGCGTCTGGGCAGTCAGCAATCGCGGCATGTGGTGGCGTTTGCAGCAGTTACCGCGCAAGTGTGTCGCGACTGTGAAAAGGAATGTCTGCGCCATGCCGAGCATCATCAGCAATGTGCCGATTGCGCCAAATCCTGCGCCGAGTGCATCCGGGAGTGCGACAAACTGGTTGCCTGAGCAGACCGGGCACCCAACACGCCCGAACGCAGAATGAGGCAGCTTGTCGCGCGACAATTTGCCGCATTCCCAGACGCTGCCAATTCATTACAATGAAATCGTTCGATTACCAGACTGCTTGCGACCTGCTCTGGCGTCAAGTGCTCCGGTGTTTACATGAACACTATGGCAATGGTTCTTGTCATCAATACTTGAGGTCACGGCAGCCGCCATGACCTCTTTTTTATGCTCGCAACAGTTGGCCGCGTGCAGCTGCAGCATGGTGTCGGGCCTATTCCAGTTGCCTACGGATGCGCGTGACAACAAAGGCTGCGATCGCCAGCAGTAAAATGGCACCGGCTTCGAACAGGATGTTCTGTGGAGCCATAGGGGTGGTTCTTCGACACAAGATGTACATATTCAGCACTTCTATGGTGCTGCGCTGCTAGGCACCGAGCGCAGTTAATGGCCTATCCATTGGCAAGCTCGGTAACAACGCAGCGCAGCAACATAGGCGTGTCCGTAGGATTGGCCTGTCAACGCCCATGGCTTTGTTGCGACTCTTGTGAAGGGTTTACCATTCACTGCAAGCCGCGCCTTGCCCTGGACGTTGACAGGCCAACTGAATACGCACATCTTGTGTCGAAGAACCACCGGCCCTGCAGCACCACCAGTCGAGACAGCGCAGTGATGGCGATGAAAATGGGGTAAATGTAGGCCAGACCGCTGCTGGTGTAGAACACCGCGATCATGGCTATGACCTCGGTGTAGAGGAACATCAGCAGGATGTCGGCCAGGTTCACGGTGCCCTGATCAACGATGGTTTTCAGCTCAATGGCGACCGCGCCCAGCGTCATCAGCGCAATCAGCACCAGCAGCAGGCGCTCCAGCAGGCGGAAGCCGCCAATGAAATACTTGCGCTCATACGGGCTGACTTCGTGCAGATCGCGCTTGGCTTCAGTGTGGCTGTCTGTGCTGTTCTGGTGCTGATCAGTCATGGTCAAATTCCCCGACTTGCTGTCTCAATGTTCAACGTTGCAACTGTTGGATCAAGTCTGCACGCAACTTATGGTTGATCTTCTGGCCGGTCCATAGCTGGAACGATACCGCCGCCTGGGCCACCAGCATGCCGAGACCGTCATGGTGCATACAGCCCAGCATTGTGGCCCAGCGGCTAAACGCCTTACTCGCCTCACCATAGCTTAAATCATAACAGCAAGGCTGGCCTTGCAGCCGTTCCGGCAGCGGCAGCTGTGCCTGCTGATGGCCGGCGGCGGTGGCGTGAATGAGCAAATCAAAGTGCTCACGGTAATCCCACTGCAAAGCGCTGGCTGCCAGCCTGGCATCGTTGCCGGCAGCGATCAGTGCCTGCGCCCTGGCAGGGCTGCGGTTGGCAATCAGGATGCGTGCGCAGCCAGCATCCAGCAGGGCCGGAACAATGCCGCGGGTGGCACCACCGGCGCCGATGATCAGCACCCTGGCACCATGAAGCTTGATGTCCTTGTCCTGCAGATCCTGCACCAGCCCGATGCCGTCGGTGTTGTTGCCGATCCAGCCGTCGCCATCATGGCAAAGGGTGTTCACGGCGGCGGCCCGCTGTGCGGCCGGCTGCAGCTGTGAGCACAGAGCCATGACAGTCTGTTTAAGGGGTACGGTGATGTTGGCACCCACACCACCTGTGGCGCGGAAGGCCTGCAGCTTTTGCGGCAGCTCGGCGGCACTGCTGCGAATGCGCCGGTAGTCGATGTCGAGGCCGGTGGCAGCGGCAAAATGCCGGTGCAGTTCAGGGGAGCGGCTGTGTTCGATGGGGTCGCCGAATACGGCCAGTTGCAATGGCGGGACAGAGGCTGACATGGACGACTGTTCGGCGCTGTGCGGCTCAGTCCTGCTGCAGCCAGCGCGCCACGTCCATCGCATAGTAGGTCAGAATGGCATCGGCACCGGCGCGTTTGATGCCCAACAGCGATTCCAGCACACAGGCTTTCTCGTTCAGCCAGCCATGTCCGGCGGCGGCCTTGAGCATGGCGTACTCACCGCTGACCTGATAGGCCATGGTCGGGGCACCAAAATGGTCCTTGACCCGGCGAATGATGTCCAGATACGGCATTGCCGGTTTCACCATCAGCATGTCTGCGCCTTCATCCAGATCCAGCTCGACTTCCCGCAGCGCCTCATCGGAATTGGCCGGATCCATCTGATAGCTGTATTTGTCGCCAGCGCCCAGGTTGGCGGCCGAGCCGACCGCGTCGCGAAACGGACCATAAAAACTGGACGCATATTTGGCGGCATAGGAAAGAATGCGGGTCTGGCAATACCCTTCACCTTCCAGCGCGTCACGGATGGCACCGATGCGGCCATCCATCATGTCTGATGGTGCCACCACGTCACAACCGGCACGGGCATGACACAGGGCCTGCTTCACCAGCGCCTTGACGGTCTCGTCGTTGTCCACCATGCCGTGCGCATCGAGCAGTCCATCCTGGCCATGGCTGGTGTACGGATCCAGCGCCACATCGGTGATCACTCCCAGTTCAGGCACGGCCTGTTTCAGTGCAGCGACCGCACGAGGTACCAGTCCATCGCTGTCCCAGGCGGCTTTTGCGGTGTCGCATTTGAGCTCGGCCGCAATCACCGGAAACAGTGCCAGCGCCGGGATACCAAGCTGATGCGCCTCCAGCGCAAGCGGCAGCAGCAGGTCAATCGAGACCCGGCTGACACCGGGCATGGACGGCACCGCCTGCTGCTGCTGCTCGCCATCAAGCACAAACACCGGCCAGATCAGATCGCTGCTGGTAAGCACCGTTTCCGCCTGCAGGCGGCGTGAGAAAGAAGCCATGCGCATGCGGCGCATTCGGGTGGATGGGAAACTCATGCGGGTTTTGTGCTCCATTGATACCATTCATCCAGACGCTGTTCCAGCGCCTCGACGCCAGTCGATTTCAGCGCAGAAAACAATTGTACGCTGATGTCGGCCTTGCTCGCAGCAACATAATCACTGACCTCACGCAGGGCATTGGTCTGGTGCTGCCGATTCAGTTTGTCGGCTTTGTTCAGCAGTATGTGTCCAGGCATGGCGGCCTGCTGCAGCCAGCGAATCATGTCCCGGTCAAAATCCTTCAGCGGATGCCGGATGTCCATCACCAGCACCAGACCACGCAGGGCACCGCGCCCGCTCAGGTAGTCATCGAGGAGCTGTTGCCAGTGCTGCTTCAGATCGCGGCTGACCTTGGCGTAGCCGTAGCCTGGCAGATCGACGATGTAGCGCTGCGCATCCAGCGCAAACAGCACCAGCTGCCGGGTACGGCCTGGACTGCGGCTGGTCTTGGCCAGCCCGGTCTGGCCACACAAACGATTGATGACACTGGATTTGCCGGCGTTCGATCGTCCGGCGAAGGCGACTTCAATGCCGTCGTCCGGGGGCAGCTGCCGCAACAAATGCACGGCACTGTGATAACTGGCGTTGCGATAGCGGGAAGCGTTCATTGTATCAGGACACATAAACGGCGATAATAACGCATATTGAACCTGCGCATGATCACTCGTGCACAGGTTCAGGCCGCAGCGGGCAAGTAGTGCGCGCGGGCAAACCAACTGCAGCACAACCACGAACAATGCAATGTAATCTGACAGCACGCTGGGAACAGCTAGTGCTGACAGAGGCAACAGTCTGACACTTTCAACCGGTAAGGAAATCTACCAATGAAGCATTATCTGATAGCAGCCATGCTGATGGCACTGGTCATCGGCCACAGCCAGGCCCAGGAAACCGGAGATGAATCCACGGCCGCCGCTGAGCCGGCCGCAGCGCCAGCCAGCAGCGCGGAAAAAACCGGTCAGGAGCTCTCCATCGTTTGTGCCGCCTGTCATGGTGCCGATGGCAATTCTGCCATGGCCATGTGGCCCAAGCTGGCGGGTCAGCATGAGCAGTATCTGACACGCCAGTCGATCATGATCCGAGAAGGTCAACGCATGGTGCCGCAGATGATGGGCATCGTCGCCAACATGACCGATGAGCAGCTGGCCAAAGTCGCCGACTACTATGCAGCTCAGGAAATCAAGCCTGGTGCCGCCGACCCTGAGCTGGTACCGTTGGGCAAGAAAATCTACCACACCGGCCTGTTGGAAAAGAATGTCGCGGCCTGTCAGTCCTGTCATGGCCCGGTTGGCGCCGGCAATCCATTCTCCGGCTACCCCAAGGTTGCCGGTCAGCATGCCGAGTATCTGGCACAGCGCCTGCAAAAATACCGCAGTGGTGAAACCAACGGCGAGGATGACCCCTACAGCGCACAGATGGTGCTGGTAGCAGAAAACCTCAGCGATCATGAAATCGAGGCAGTCTCCAGCTACCTGCAGGGCATGTACGACAAGCGTGATCAGGAATGAGTCATCAGCGCAGTGCAGCGGCCGTTGAACTGCGCTGCAGTCTGTATGTCCGAACAATCTGGATATGATTTACGCTGACCAACTGATGGAGAAACCGACCATGAACAAATTCAACTGGCTGCTCATGTCACTGTTGACTGTTGCAGTGTTTCCGCTGGCAGCCCAGCAGTATGAGGCGGGCAAACATTACACGCTGATCGAACCGGCCGTCACCACGCAGGCAGAGCCCGGTGAGGTCGAGGTGGTGGAAGTGTTCAGCTATGCCTGTCCGCATTGCTACCGTTTCCAGCCGCACATAGATGAATGGCTGACAAGCAAACCCGACTATGTTGATTTTCGTCGCGTCGCGGCACAATTCAACGCCACCTACAACGTGTTTGCGCGGGCCTTTGTCACCGCCGACATGATGGGGCTGGTCGATCAGGCCCACGCACCAATGTTCGCTGCCCTGCATGATGAGCGGCGACAGTTCCGCAGCATGGAAAACATTGCCGATTTCTACGCTGAACATGGCGCTGACAAGGGCCGGTATCTGAGCACGGCCGAGTCGTTTGCGGTGGCCACACGCATGAACAAGGAAGCCAAGGATACCCGTGATTACGGCATCCGCGGAACCCCCAGCCTGGTTGTTGCCGGCAAGTATCTGATCAGTGCCAACGAGCACGTGCCCACCCATGCTGAACTGATCAAGATCATGCAGTATCTGGTTCAGCAGGAGCATCAGGTGGCGGATCAGGCGGTTGCCAGCAACGAATAAGCTGTCGCCGTTGCTGTCATTGCGGCCGGACAGTGACAAGGCCAGAAACTTGGCCATAGACATGGAGACTCAGCCAGTCACTGGGGCCAGCGTGGTGTCATCAACCGCTGCCGCTGTGGCGGGTAACAGCAATCACATGGCCGTGACCGATCTCAGCACCGCAACCGCCAGCGCCGCCAGCGAACAGCATGACGGCCCGACTGCCGCCCGGGCAGTCGGGCAACTGCGCATTCTCAGTTACAACATTCAGGCCGGCATCCGCACCAGTCGCTACAGTGATTACGTGACCGGCAGCTGGCGTCAGCTGATACCCCATCATCAGCATCGAGACACACTGCGTGAGATCGCCCGCCTGACCAGTGTCTATGACATTGCCGGTTTGCAGGAAGCCGATGCCGGCAGCCTGCGCAGCGGCTTTATCGATCAGACCCGTTTCATCGCCGAACAGGCCGGTTTCGGTTTCCAGTACCACCAAAGCAACCGCCGCGTCGGCAATCTTGCCCATGCCGGCAACGGTCTGATGTCGCGCTGGCAGCCCAGCGGACTGGCCGAACATGCATTGCCCGGTGCAGTACCCGGTCGCGGTGCGCTGTTTTCCTGGTATGAATTGCCCGGCATCACCCTGTTGACGGTGATTGTGCATCTGTCACTGGGCCAGCGCGCACGCGCACGACAGCTGGCCTACCTCAGCGAATTGCTCCGCGGTCACCCGCACGTGGTGGTAATGGGCGACTTCAACGCTTCACCGCAAAGCCTGGCCGTGCGCGAGTTCGCTGCGTCAACCCGGTTGCGACTGCTCACCGAGCATTGCCAGACCTTTCCCAGCTGGCAGCCACAGCGCTGTATTGATCACCTGCTCATCAGCCCTTCGTTGCACGCCACCCAGGTCCAGGTTGGCGGCCAGCGGCTGTCTGATCATCTGCCCATCAGCAGCACGATTCACTGGTAGCCTGCGCAGAACACGCGCCAGACAGAGCCATTAACCCAACACATAGCATCACAGCCACAGCAGACGCAGGGCAAGCCCCAGCAGCAGCAGCGCGAACAAGCGCTTGAGCAGCAGCTCAGGCAGGCTGTGGGCGAGCCGCGCGCCCAGGCTGGCGGTGAACATGCCCATGCCACCAAGCAGCAGGGCACCCGGCCAGAACACTGCGCCCAGCAGCGGCCAGGTACTGTGTTCAATGTGGTGCAGGGCAAAACCGATACTGGCTGCCAGCGCCAACGGATAGCCACAGGCCGCTGCCGTGCCGACAGCGGTGCGCATGGGCAGGCCGCGAAAATGAAAATAGGGTGCGTTCATGCTGCCGCCGCCAATCCCCAGCCAGGCTGACAGCTGGCCTATCAGCAGTGCCACCGGCAGATCAGGCAGACTGCGGAAAGTGAAAGCCTGTGGCATCGGGGCGACGGCAATGTCAGTCTTTCTGCGCATCAGTTGCAGCGCGCTGAGCACAGCAAACACGACAAACACATAAATCAGCAGACGACCATCCAGCCAACCGGCAACGTGCTCGACCTGCAGCGCACCCAGCCAGGCACCCAGCATGACCGCCGGCGCATAGCGCAGCAGAAAACGCCAGCGCACCGCGCCGCGCCGGTGATGAGCCAGCATGCTGCCCAGCGAAGTCAGCAGGATGCTGGCCATTGCTGTCGCCACTGCAACCTGCATGGTGCTTGCGCTGTCCATACCGGCAGCCGTTGCCGCCATCGCCAGTATCGGAACCAGCAACAGGCCACCGCCAATGCCGAACATGCCGGCCAGAATACCGGCCAGGGCACCACTGGCCAGTAGCAGCAACAGCAGATCGAAACTGATCGACAACATCGGGATAATGTTCACTTGAATGACAGGGAACGAGCTTGCGCGATATCACAGCAATATGCAAATGAAAGCCCGCCATTGGAGCCGCAGGTCGCAAGTTCCGTGGCTGCATTCCAGACCTTGCCGCGCTTGGCTGCGGCGGCTGTTCTGGGGTGCTGGTCTGGCTGCTGTCGTGTTCACGGCCCAGGCCGAGCCTGAGCAGCGACAGCAGCAGCGCATGGACTTCCGCCAGGCCTGGTCGGCATTGGCCAGGGCAGACTGGGATCAGACACGACGCATTGCCGCAGGGCTGGAAGACTATCCCCTGCTGCCCTACCTGCGTGCAGAGCAGATGCGGCAGCGCTCCAGCGCCTTTGACGACAGTGAGATTGCCGCCTACCTGCAACGCCATGCCGATTGGGCTTTCCACGACAATCTGCGCCGCAACTGGCTGCGCACGCTGGGCCGTGATGGACATTTGCGGCGGCTGCTGCAACAGGCCACAGCCAGCGACAGCGACAGCGAGGTACGCTGTTATCTGGCCCGCGCCACGATTGCGGCTGGTGACAGCGCACAGCCAGAGCGCCTGCAGTCGCTGTTACAGCAGCTGTGGCTGACCGAAAAAAGCCAGCACAAGGCCTGCGATGAAGCGTTCAACTGGTGGCGCAAACAGGGTGGCATCACCTCAGCCCTGGCCTGGCAGCGTGCGCAACTGGCCATGGCTGCGGACAACACTGGCCTGGCGCGTTATCTGCAGCGCTTCATGGATCCGGCTGATCGCGACTGGCTGCAGCACTGGTTACGCATGCATGCCGCCCCGACCGAGACCCTGGCTGCTGCAGCAGACTGGCCGGATCAGACCCAGGCGTGGCAGCTTGTGACGCATGGTCTGGCCCGGCTGGCACGCCGTGATCATGCTCAGGCGCTGCGTCGCTGGCAACAGCTTGACCAGCATTTTTCCTGGCCGCCTGCAGAACGTGCTGCAGCATTGCACGACATTGCCCTGTTCGGCTCACTGGCCCTGGAGCCGGCGGCCATGGCGGTGATTGACCGTGTGCCGGAAACCGCCAGCGATCCACAGTTGCTGGCCTGGCGCACACGCGTGGCGCTGGCCAACCAGCAATGGCGGCAGGTCAGGCAGAGCATCCAGCGCATGCCTGAGACAGCACAGCAGGACAGCCGCTGGCGCTACTGGTTGGCCAATGCACTGCAGGCTGACGGCGAGCAGGACATGGCGCAGGAAACGCTGCAGGCACTCAGTGCCGAAGCCGATTATTACGGTTTTCTGGCGGCCGACTGGCTGCGCCAGCCTTACCGCATCTGTGCGCACGACGAGGTTGCCGAGCCGTGGCAGGCTTTGCCCACCGCGGCGCAACTGGAGCGTGCGGTGGAGTTGCACCATGTCGGACTGGACAGTTACGCCGGACGTGCCTGGCGTCGGGCCATTGCCCCGCTGGATGCCAGGCAAAGAACCATCGCGGCGCAGCTCGCGGCCACGCACGAATGGTAGTTGCAGAGCGTGCTGACGCTGGCAGGTGAAGCCACCCGACAGACCTATTCGTTACGGTTTCCGCTCAGTTATGTGCCATTGGTGCGGGAGCATGCCCAGCAGCACGCGATCGATCCGGCGCTGGTGTACGGCCTGATGCGTGCGGAGAGCGCGATGAACCCGCAGGCCGTCTCGACAGCCAACGCGCGCGGTCTGATGCAGGTGACCCCAGGCACTGCGCGCAGTCTGGCCAGACGCCATGGGCTGTCCTATCGCGGTAGCGCCAGCCTGCTGCAGGCAGACACCAACATCGCTTTTGGCACCACCTATCTGGCAGAGATGCTGCAGCGCTATGCCGGTGACCCGGTCAAGGTGCTCGGCGCCTACAACGCCGGTCCGCAGGTGATCGAGCGCTGGCAGCAGGAGCCGCGACCACAGCGCCCGGACATCTGGATAGAAACACTGCCGTATTTTGAAACCCGTGACTACATTCCACGGGTACTGGCATTCAGCGTCATTTATGACTGGCTGCTGCATCAGGAAGTGACACCGATTTCGGCGCGCATGCCGGGCATGCCGGCAGCACTGCGAGCCAGCGCTGCGACCAGCAACAGGCGTGCGGTAAACTGTGCACAGTGAAAGCCCGTACTTCCGTATCTGACGATCACAGCGAGAGACAGCAAGCAGCATGAAACATGAAGCAAAGAAAGTTCTGGTGCTGGGCGGCACCGGCTTTGTCGGCGGCTACGTCTGCAGCCGACTGGCCAGAGCTGGCCATCAGATCACCCTGCTGACGCGTGACGCGCAGCAGGCCAGGTCCAGCAAACTGCTGCCAAACACCACGCTGGTAGAGACAGATGTTTACCGGCAGCAGGCACTGCGCAAGCTCATCAACGGCCACGATGTGGTCATCAATCTGGTCGGCATACTCAATGAGCGCGGGTTTTCCGGCAAGGGATTCCAGCGTGCCCACGTGCAGTTGCCCGATACCGTGATGGCTGCAATGGGTGAGGCCGGAGTGCGTCGTTACATCCACATGAGCGCGCTGCGTGCAGGTGAAGGCAACAGTCACTATCAGCGTACACGCGGCGAAGCCGAGCAACACGTGCGCGACAGCGGGCTGGACTGGACCATCATGCAGCCGTCGGTGATCTTCGGTCGTGGTGACAGTTTCCTGAACCGTTTTGCTGGCCTGCTGAAAATCGCCCCGGTGCTGCCGTTGGCATGTGCCGGCAGCCGCTTTCAGCCGGTCTGGGTGGTGGATGTGGCACAGGCGTTCGTGGCGGCGGTCGAGCGCCCGGAGACCATCGGCCAGAGCTATGAGTTGGGCGGGCCGGAGATCTTCACGCTGCGCCAGATTGTCGAGTTGGTGCGCGATTTGCTGGGCGTCAAGCGCCTGATCATCGGCTTGCCCAAACCGCTGTCATGGCTGCAGGGGCAGGTGCTGGATTTTGCGCCGAGCAAACCGTTTTCCAGTGACAATTACAAGTCACTGCAGGTGGACAGTGTGGTCAAGGGCGAAGACGGGCTGCAGCGCCTGGGCATACCGGCGCAATCACTCACCACGATCGCACCGGACTACATCGGTGGTGGCCGCAGACGCAAACTGTTCAGCAAAGCCCAGCGCAACGCCCGACGCTGATGCAAACCTACCTGGTTGGCGGCGCGATCCGGGACCGCATGCTCGGCATCGGCGACAGCGACCGGGATTATGTGGTCACCGGCGCCACACCAGAACAGATGCAGGCACTGGGCTACAAGCCGGTCGGCCGGCATTTTCCGGTGTTTCTGCACCCAGAAAGCAAGGCCGAGTATGCGCTGGCACGCACCGAGCGCAAACAGGGTCGCGGCCATCAGGGTTTTGTCTTTCACACCGGTGCCGATGTCACCATTGAAGACGATCTCATACGCCGTGACCTTACCATCAATGCCATGGCCGAGGATGCCGCTGGAAAGCTGATCGACCCCTACCATGGCCAGCAGGATCTGGCAGCGCGTCTGCTGCGCCACATTTCGCCGGCATTTGCAGAGGATCCGCTGCGCGTGCTGCGAGTGGCCAGGTTTGCCGCCAAGCTGGCTCCGTTCGGCTTCACTGTGGCCGACGAAACCATGCAGTTGATGCGCCAGATTTCGACTTCCGGTGAATTACAGACCCTGTCCGCCGAGCGCGTCTGGCAGGAGCTGCACAAGGCCCTGCTGACGTCTGCGCCACAGCGCTTTGTCGAAGTCCTGCGCAGCTGCGGGGCATTGGCGCAGCTGTTGCCGGAAGTCGATGCGCTGTTCGGTGTGCCACAGGTGGAAAAGTATCACCCGGAAGTGGACACCGGTGTGCATGTGCTGATGACCCTGCAACTTGCTGCCGAGCACAATTGTGCTGCGGAAATCCGCTTTGCCCTGCTGTTGCACGATCTGGGCAAGGCGCTGACGCCGGATGAGCAGCTGCCGCAACATCATGGCCACGAAATCAGCGGTGTGCCGTTGATCCTGGCTGTCTGTGATCGGCTCAAGGTGCCAAAAAAATACCGTGAACTGGCGCAACTGGTGGGCCGCTGGCACCTGCTGGTACACCGGGCTCTGGAGCTGCGGGCTCAGACCCTATTGAAATTGCTGGAACGCTGCGATGCCCTGCGCCGGCCGCAGCGCTTCGCCCTGCTGTTACAGGCCTGCGAGATGGACAAGCGTGGCCGACTGGGTCTGCAGACGCGCCCGTACCCACAGCGGGACTACCTGCTGGCCGCAGCGACTGCACTCAATTCAGTGACTTACGAAAGCATTGACAACAAGCCCGGGTCTGGTATATTCAATCAGGAAGTTTTTCGTACTTTAAGGTTGGAAAAACTCAAAGGATTCATTGAGAATCATCGCAACAAGAGGACAAGGCAATGAAAAAAACCATATTCATGATGTTTATTGTGCTGGCATCGCAGTCGCTACAGGCGCAGAGTTTAGCTTATAACAACAGCTTCTCGGGAGCAGAGGGCATTAACAATAATGGTCAGAACGCTGTGCTGGCATTTGAGGAAGCCGGTGCGCAAACCGATCGACTCTATAAGTCGGGTGATTACGACAATGCCTTCCCGCGTTATCTGAAAATGGCAGAGTACGGCGACAAGTTTTCGCAGTATCGTGTTGCCGTGATGTATGAATTGGGCCGCGGTGTGGACAAGGATCTGGTACAGGCTTTTGCCTGGTCTTATGTGGCGGCAGAAACCGGACATCAACAGTTCAAGGACTATCACAAAATGGTCAGAGCACAGATGTCGGCAGAGCAGATCAGTTCAGCGAAACAGATTACCCGCGATTACCAGATTGACTATGGCATGTACGCGGCGGCAGACAACGCCAACAGCATGGTCAATAAAACGCTGAAGTCATGCACTGGTTCGCACGTTGGTGCACGCTGTGACCGTGTCTCCTCAATCAGTGTCAGTTGCAGCCTGAGTAATTACGGTATTCCGGAGAAAGAATGTCTGCAGATGGGCATGCTGGGTATCCCCGGTGTGCAGGGCATGCAGCCACTGGATTTGCGCACCGCGCGCAGCAATCTGAACCAACTCAAGGATGCGTACAATCCAGGCCGGATTGAATATCGGGAATTGCGTCTGATCGGCGAGTAAGATCGGCCACCATCTATACCGCCGGCAGTCTGCACGGCTGCCGGTTACCAGAACCTTGATCCAGGCCCTCCTTTGAATGGCCCGGCTATATGCGAGGTGATCCAGCCGGCATAGAAGTCACCGGGTTGTGGCGTGACTTTTTCACCATCTACCAGACATTGATCAAACGGATCGGCATAGAAGGATATGTAGTTGCGCAAGGCAATGAATGTTGCGCTTGGATCATGGTAGCGCCAGGCAGCATTGCTCAGGCGTTGATCACCGATGATGACATCGAAATATTGCGCCTGTCCTTTCCATTCACAAAAAGTACGATGCAATGACGGTTGCAAATACTGCATCTGCACGTGCTCGGGCGGAAAGTAATAGCTGGGTGCATGCGAGGTTTCCAGTGTGCGCATGGACTGATGAGTGTCGGCAACATAAACACCTTGATGTATGACCTGGATGTGGCGTGCGGTCGGCTGACAGATCGCGGGTCGGGGATAATCCCAGACGCTTTCCTGGCCGGGCTTGACCGGATCGGGCTGCACGGGTGGTTGCGGCATCGATTTCACGGCTGTTCAACCTTGCTGACTTTTTTGCCTGGATGACTGGCCGTCAGCACGACGCGCCAACGACTGCAGTCGCGGACGTATGCGTAGAAACCAGCCATACAGCTTTTCCAGCACGGCAAGCACCACACGGTTGCGGGCCAATAGACCCAGCGGACGCAGCATGGGTATCGCCCGCCACATGGCGGCAAAAGCTGCTGCGCCGGACAGCATTTGACCATGCTCGCGGGCATGGAAACGCGCCAGCAATGTGGATTGATCCAGCGGACAATCGCTGTGCGTGCTGGCCACATCAATGAATTCGATGCGACCTCTCTGATCCAGCCTTCGCATCAGGCTGATTTCGCGCACACACAATGGGCAGCCGCCATCAAACCACACCGTCACTGCTGGGGCGTTCCGGTTTGTTGCTGTGGCAGACGTGGCGGCAGTCACGGCAGGCTCACGATTTGCTCAGAATGGCATGACATGATCATGATTTCGTCGTGCTGATCGCCGCAGATGTCATGAACGGCCGACCACGCATCTGGCCCGATCAGGCCGTTGCCGGGCATTACCTGAAATGCGACATGAAGTAGTTGAATGAATTTCTGGTGGCATCCCAGGTGTGCTCCAGCTGTTCCTGCAGCTTGTGCCATTCCTGTTCACCGGCCTTGCGCAGCTCATCAAGACGCTCTTTGGCCTGTTCACGGCGCTGGCGCAGATCATCCAGCTGCTCCCGATACTTCTGCTGCAGGGACTGTTCCACCTTTTCGCCACGCTGCTCGAGCTTGTCGATCTGCTCGTCGAGATCATCAAGACGGGCTTTCATGCTGTCGATGTACTCCTTGCGTTTGTGCGCGTCAGTCATGGTTTGCTCCTTATCGATGGGTGTAACCATAAACCTTGTGGCGAACACGGCACATGTCAAACTGTCGGCAGAGTTATGCAGAGGCTCCCAGGCTCATTTGCGCAGGCTCAGCACCTTGAATTTTTCCCCCATCTCGGTTGGCAGCATGAGCTGTTTGAATTCGGCATTGCGCTGCAGCATGGTTGCAGTGTCTGACGCATCAAGGTATGGCTGCAGCAGCTCGTCGATGCCAGCCTGCAGCAGAAACTCGGCCTGGGTCTGAAAACCAAGCGGCTGCAAACCACAGCGGCTGGCGGCGGCGAGCACGGCGCTGAAATCAACGAATGCCGACAGATCCTGTTCGCCGGGGCGAGCGAGCAGATCAAAATGTCCCCGATGCGCCAGGTGGCTGACCAGTGTGCCCATGTGCCGCTGTGGATGGTAATACTCATGCTGCAGGTAGCCGTAATCAATCAGCAGCACGAAACCGCTGTGCATGCTGGAGGTCAGCGCAGCGAGCAAATCGTCCAGGTCGGGACAGATCTCCGAGGTGTATGGCATGGGCCAGTCGGGCACATGCTCTGTGTCCAGGCGAGTGCGGATAGCCTTGATCTGTGCAGCGAGTTCGGCGGGTGCAGGCAGTTCGGTCCAGCTCAGCTGATCCTGGTCATCAAGTGTCACGCCCAGGCGAGCGATGCGCTCCGGGTAGACCCGAAAGCGCTCCACCGGCAGAGCATCCAGCAGCTCATTGGCGATCAGTATGCCGCTCCAGTCCTGCGTCGGTGGCATACTCTGCCAGCATACCTTGTCGAGGAAACCGGCCTGGCCAAGCAGCGCCTGTTGACGTTGCTGCATGGGCCTGCTGCGTTCGATGAGGATGTAGCGTTCAGGCATGCAGTCCAGCTGCTGTAGCGAACGCAACAGGTCCATCGCCAGCCGGCCACTGCCGGCACCAACCTCAATCAGGGTCTGCTGGCACAGCGATGGATGCTGTCGCGAAAGGTGTTGGGCGAGGCTGCCGGCAAACAGGCTGATCTGCTCTGGCGGGGCCAGTTCCGGGGCGGTGACAAAATCACCGCTGGCACCGAAAACGGAGCGATCTGACGTGTAATAGCCATGATCGTCGGCATACAGCGCCGTTTCCATGAAATCGATAAAGGCCAGCGGACCGTGCTCGCGGATGTCACAGGTGATCTGTTTTTGCAGGGCGTTCATGCGACAATGTTGGCATGAATGCCAAGCAGAAGAAACCTGAACTGAAACCGGTGGCGCTGTTGACCGGTGCCGCCCGACGCATCGGTGCCGCCACCGCCCGCCTGCTGCATGGCCGTGGCATGGACATCATTGTGCACTGTCATCGCTCCCAAAGTGAAGCGCGCGCCCTGGTGCATGCACTCAACGCGGCGCGGGAAGATTCTGCAGCCATGGTCAGTGCCGATCTTGATGACATGCAGTCATTGCCGATGCTGGCGCAGGACATCAACAAGCTGTTGCAGGGACGTCGCTTGCAGTTGCTGGTCAACAATGCCTCGCGGTTCTATCCGACGCCGTTTGGCGCCGCCGGGCAGCAGGACTGGGACATGCTGTTCAACAGCAATGTGCGCGCAGCCTATTTTCTCAGCCAGCAGCTGTCGCCACTGCTGCGCAACGCGGGGGGTTGCATCGTCAACCTGATCGATGTCTATGCCAGTCGGCCGCTGCCGCAGCACAGCATCTACTGCATGGCCAAGGCGGCATTGCAGATGATGACCATGTCACTGGCCCAGGAACTGGCCCCTGAGGTGCGCGTCAACGGCATCGCCCCCGGTGCCATCATCTGGCCCGAGCAGGGCTTGTCGGATGCCCAGAAGCAGTCGATTCTGGAGCGCGTGGCACTGCAGCGCAGCGGCAGCGAGCGCGACATCGCCGACGCCGTGGCCTGGCTGGCACTGGATGCCGACTATGTCACCGGTCAGATCATCGCCGTGGATGGCGGACGCAGCCTGACCATCTGAAGTGTGCTTGCCGCAACGCAAGGCTGTCGACACATCGCTGGAATAATCTCTCCAACTTGATCGTCATCAATATGAAACGGGCGCATGTGCGCCATCATGATAAGCACAGAGACGAGCGAGAGATCATCATGCCATACAGAAATTTACTGCTGGCCAGCCTGGTCTGGCTTGCCGCTACTGTTGCCGCAGAAGTCCCGGAATATGAACTGACCGTGGTGGCCGAGTTCACCACCGCCACCACGCTGCGCGCAGCCAGCAATGCCGGCCATATGGTTGGCGATCAGGTTGTGGATGGTCAGTCCAGAGCCTTTCTGGCAACCATGGCCGAAGGTTTGCAACTGTTGCCGCTGCCAGCGGGTTTCAATGCCTCGGCAGCCCTGGATGTCAACAGCCAGGGGGTTGTGGTCGGCACGGTGTCGGATCAGGGGCTGGTGTTCGACCTGGGTGAACCGGCGGTCTGGGTGCCGGACGCTGCCGGCGATTATCAGGCGCTGGTGCCGCAGCAGTTTGCCACACTGCCCAGTCCGTTAGGGACACTGGCGGTTACCGGTGGCCAGATCGTTGCCATCAATGAGTCCGGTCTGTTGCTGGGCTGGTCACGCCTGCAGGGTTTTCAGGGCGGCCCTACCACGCTGTTTTCGCTAACGGATGCGCCTCTGAATCTTGGTGAGCTGGGCTTTGCTGCCACGGTCACCGACATCAACAACAACAATGTCATCGTGGGCGGACAGTTGCGCATGGACCTGGATACAACAACGGTGCTCGATCTGGGTGTCCCCGATCCACTGCAGCCAGGCAATGTGTCGTTTTCCAACGCCATTGCTTTCGCCATTAACGACAACGAGGAGGCCGTGGTCGCAGCCAACCTGGCCTCGGTGCCGACAGAAAACTGGCTGACCTATCTGCACAATGATGTCGCAGGATATCAGCGCCTTAACAGCCAGCAGCTGCCCGCTCTCAACGTCGGCTTTTATGACAACAACAATCTAGGCGATGTGGCCGCTTCCGGCGGCATTCTGTTTGCTGCCGAGCAAGTGCTGGTGCAGGACTTCGATGCCTTGCTGGAACCGGAATTTGCCAACTGGGATACTCGTCTCGGCTTCATCGCCGACGATCGTCGCGTGTACACCACCGCAGAGGATTTCGATGTGCTGGACCGCAATGCCCTGGTCGTGCTGACACCGCTCAGCGACGTTATCCACGCCAGCGGTTTTGAGACGCTATAGCGTGGTTAGTTTAAGTTTGTCGGGCTGCGCGGCGGCAAATTCCTGCCACAGCAGCTGCAGGGTTTTTCGCTCGGTGGGGTGAATCAGTTCCGGTGCCAGGTCAGCCAGCGGCTTGAGCACGTGGGCATAGCGGGTGATCTCACCGCGAGGCAGCACGATGCCCTCGGTTTGTACGCGCTCGCCATAGAGCAGGATGTCGACATCCAGCGTGCGGTCGGAAAACCGGGGTTGCTGGCGGTCGCGCTGGTGCCGGTCTTCCAGATCGTGCAACCACTGGTGCAGGGCCTCAACCGTGAGATTGGTGCGGATTTTCACCACCATGTTGAGAAAGTCATCGCCATCAAACCCCACCGCAGGGCTGACATACACAGGCGACCAGTCGATCTGGCCGAATTGGCTTTCCAGCTGTTGCAGACAACTGCGCAGGTGATAGCGCGCACGCTGATTGCTGCCCAGTCCCAGATAGACGTCGCTCATTTCAGATCAACCCAGGCAGAGGCGCTCAGGTGCAGCGCTCGATGATGACACCAACGCTGCGCGAGCCGCGTACGGCGCCGGGCTTTTGTATTTTCAGACGCAGCCAGCTCACGTCGAACTCCCGCAGTACGATCTCGGCACAGCGCTCGGCCATGGTTTCCACCAGCTGAAAATCGCTTTGCTCGATGAAGGCGATCAGACGCTTGGCCACCGCCTTGTAGTCCAGCGTGTTTTCGATGCTGTCGGTCAGCGCTGCACTGGCGATGTCGCCGCGCATTTCCAGATCCAGACTGATGGTCTGCTTCTGCTTGCGCTCCCAGTCGAAGATGCCGATGATGGTATCAATGCGCAGATCTTCGATGAAGATGATGTCAGCGGCCGTGGCGTGTCCGGCGGCGGGATTGCTCAATACTTGCATGGTCATGATGGTATCCGAATTTTGTCTGCTCAGTCAGTGGCGGCCAACCGGTTTCAGTTCATGCAGCGGCCAGCGAGGTCTTGCCGATATGCTTCGTGGCTGCGGTGATGCAGGTTGCAGCGCAGATGCATCCTGCAGTCGTAACCAGCCGGCATAGGCAATCATGGCACCGTTGTCGGTACAGAATGCCATGCGCGGGTAGCTGATCCTGAAACCATGCTTGCGGCCAACCTGCTGCAGGTTTTCGCGCAGCGCCTGATTGGCGGCCACGCCACCGGACATGATCAGTTGCTGCCGACCGGTGGCCTGCATTGCGCGCCGGCATTTGATCGTCAGCGTGTCCACCACGGCCTGCTGGAAACCGGCCGCGATGTCGGCTCTCAGTTGCTGCAGCGCCTGCTCGTTGGTGCAGTTGCTGCTGTGTTGCTGCCACAGGGTGCGGGTATGGGTTTTCAGACCACTGAAGCTGAGATCAAGCCCGGGGCGATCGGTCATCGGGCGCGGAAAGCGAAAGCGCTCGGCATCGCCCTGCAGTGCCAGCCGCGCCACGGCCGGCCCGCCCGGGTAGCCCAGTCCGAGCAGCTTGGCAGTCTTGTCGAACGCTTCGCCGGCAGCATCATCCAGCGTTTCACCGAGCAGGCGGTAGGCACCCAGGCCGGTGACCTCAATCAGCATGGTGTGCCCACCCGACACCAGCAGGGCCACGAACGGCATTGACGGAGCGGGGTCTTCCAGCATCGGTGCCAGCAGATGCCCTTCCATGTGATGAATGCCAAGCGCCGGGATGCCCAGTGCCAGCGCCAGCGCCTCGGCTGTGGCGCTGCCGACCAGCAGTGCACCGACCAGGCCTGGCCCGCGCGTGTAGGCAATGGCGTCGACGTCGTTCAGCTCAACGCCGCTGTCGCGCAGCAGTTGCCGCAGCAGCGGCAGCAGCTTGCGCACGTGATCGCGCGAAGCCAGCTCCGGCACCACCCCGCCATATTCGGCATGCAGCGCCACCTGGCTGTACAGGGCCTCGCCAATCAGTCCGCGCTGGCTGTCATACAGCGCCAGTCCGGTTTCATCGCAGGAAGTTTCAATGCCAAGTACCAGCACGTGGGGCAATCCGGTTTGATTTCAGGCTTGTTGCCGAAACTGGCAGCAAGCGGTTATAATAGAGGGCTTTTCCGCTACAGTCTGCTGCCAGCGGTCGCCCGGGGTCAACCGGCGCGGTCACCCGAAGCGGTTCGGCATGCTGCAGCGGACAGCGATTTCGTCATTAACAAGTTTGTCATTTTAGCTCAGGATACAGTATGCCAAGTGTGAAAGTACGTGAAAACGAGCCGTTTGAATACGCCCTGCGTCGCTTCAAGCGCTCATGTGAAAAAGCCGGCGTCATCGCCGAAAGTCGTCGCCGTGAGTTCTACGAAAAACCCACTCAGGAACGCAAGCGCAAGGCCGCCGCTGCAGTCAAGCGCAATCTGCGCCGGGTGGCTCGCGACACCGTGACCAAGCGCGCTTATTGATCCAGTCCCCATCACCGTGCTGTGGCAGGCAGCCGTGTCCGACACCGTCTGCCTGACCAGCATAGTCGACCTCAGATGAGCCTCAAACAACAGCTGCTGGATGACGTCAAGGTGGCCATGCGCGCCGGCGACAAACTGCGGCTGCAGACTCTGCGCATGACCACCGCGGCCATCAAGCAGCGCGAAGTCGACGAACGCGTCGAGCTTGAAGACGCCGATGTCATGGCCATCGTGGAAAAAATGATCAAGCAGCGGCGCGATGCCGAGCAGCAGTATGCGGCGGCCGGTCGCGCTGAGCTGGCGGCCCAGGAGGCCGACGAAATCGCCATACTTGAGCATTACCTGCCAGCCCAGCTCGACGATGACGCCATCCAGGCGGCCATCGCCAGCGTGCTGGCTGAAGCGGACATCACCGGCATGCAGGACATGGGTCGCGCCATGGGCATACTGAAGCAGCGCCTGCAGGGACAGGCCGACATGGCCAGAGTCAGCGCCCTGCTGCGCCAGCAGCTGCAATCGTGACCGGCACAACGTTGGCAGCGAAACCCACCGGTACCGTCACCCACCGCCTGACGGCTTGCGCCTGAACGGCGGGCAAGGCAGACTGGGCTGATCGTATGGCTCAGCACATTCCCGAAACATTCGTTGATGAACTGATTGATCGGCTGGACATTGTCGGTGTCATCTCCGAGCGTCTGCCACTGCAGCGAGCCGGACACGAATACAAGGCCTGCTGCCCGTTTCACGATGAGAAAACACCATCGTTCACGGTCAGTCCGCAAAAACAGTTTTACCACTGCTTCGGCTGTGGCAAGCACGGCAGCGCGATCGGCTTCGTGATGGATTATGACGGCCTCGCCTTTGTCGATGCGGTCAGTGAGCTGGCGCACAGCGTGGGGCTGGAATTGCCCCAGGGCGTGGCCGCCGAACAGGCAGTTACAGATCAAAGCAAACCACTGCTGGCAGCGCTGGAGCAGGCGGCCGTGTTTTATGCCACGCAACTGACCGGCAATGCCGAGGCCAGACGCTATCTGCAGGCACGCGGACTGAGCCAGGACAGCATCGAGCGTTTTCAGCTGGGCTATGCACCCAACCAGTGGAGTGACCTGCAGCAGCATCTGGGGCGGCGCGGGTTTTCTGACCAGGTGCTGATTGATGCCGGGCTGCTGGTCAGCAAGGGCGATAAGCGTTACGACAAATTCCGCCACCGCATCATGTTTCCGATCCATGACCGTCGCGGTCGCATCATCGCTTTTGGTGGCCGCGCGCTGGACGACAACGGCCCCAAATACATGAACTCGCCGGAAACTGCGGTCTATCACAAGGGCCGCGAACTGTATGGCCTGTTTCAGGCGCGGCAGCGGCAGCGGCCGGAGCGGCTGCTGCTGGTGGAAGGCTACATGGATGTGATCATGCTCGATCAGCAGGGGCTGCGCGCGCCAGTGGCGACATCCGGCACCGCCACCACCGAGCAGCAGGCGCGCATGCTGTTTCAGACCACCGAGCAGATCATCTGCTGTTTTGACGGAGATCGCGCCGGGCGCGACGCCGCCTGGAAAGCATTGCAGAACCTGCTGCCGCACATGCACGATGGCCGCCAGGTGGGCTTTGTGTTTCTGCCCGAAGGCGAGGATCCGGACAGCATGGCGCGGAATTCACCGCAGCAGTTTAACGACCTGCTGCAGACGGCCGTGCCGCTGTCGGAGCTGTTGTTTCGCGAGCTGGAGAAAGACCTGCAACTGGGCAGCGCCGAAGGCCGCGCCGCGCTGGTCAGCAAAGCCCGACCGCTGCTGCAGCGACTGCCGACAGGGGTGTACCGCGACATGCTCATGCAGCAGCTGCAGGACCGGGCCCGACACAGTCTGCGCCTGGATGGTGGTGCCAAGAGCAGGTCAAACCAGGCTGCCAGGGCGGCCAACAGCCCGCAGCATGGCGAACCCGGCACCACCGCCATGGTCAGAACACCATTGCTGCATCTGGCTGCATTGCTGGTGCAGCAGCCGTGGCTGGCGGCTGACCTGTCCAGCAACGACCTGCAGGTGGTGGCGGCACAGAAAAATGCCGATGTGGTGCTGGAGTTGATTGACTTCTGCAGCCAGCGGCCGCAAATTAGCATGGTTAAGCTGCTGGAACACTGGCGCGGACATGCTGCCGAAGCACTGCTGCACGAACTGACTGGCTGGCGCCTGCTGGCGGAGGCGGTGCTGGACAGCGGCGACGACAGCGCGACAGCGCGCGAACAATGGCGCCAGACCGCCAGAGACCTGCTGCTGCGCATGCAATCCGATCAACTCAGCGCGCGCATCCGCATGCTCACCGCAGCACAGCAACAGGGCGTGCTTGACCAGCATCAGAAACAGGAGCTGAGACGATTACTGATGGACAAGCAACAACTGCAATCACAACCACACGGCAGCAAACTGTGAACGGACGCCGGATTGCCCTATCGAACCAGAGAATGTCATGGAACAAAAGAGCGAATCACTACTGAAACAACTGATCGGCATCGGCCGCGAGCAGGGCAACTGGTTGACCTTTGCCCAGGTCAACGACCACCTGCCGGACGAGATCGTCGAGGCCGATCAGATCGAAGACATCATCGGCATGTTCGAGAACATGGGCATTCAGGTGCATGAAGAAGCGCCGGATCCGGATTCACTGATTCTCAACGACGATGCCAGCACCGACGATGACGAGACCGTCAACGAAGAAGCTGCCGCAGCGCTCGCCGCCGTGGACGCCGACATTGGCCGTACCACCGATCCGGTACGCATGTACATGCGCGAGATGGGCGCGGTTGAGCTGCTCACCCGCGAGGGAGAAATCGCCATCGCCAAGCGCATTGAGGAAGGCCTCAACGAAGTCAATCAGGCGCTGTCGCGCTACACCGAAACCGTCGGCAGCCTGCTGGAGGACTATGCCTCGCATCTGGACGGCAACCGCCGCCTGAACGAAATCATTGCCGGCTTCATCCATCCCGAAGTGATGGAAGAACAGGGCGTGGAGCCGCCGGACATCGCGCTGCAGGACCAGCAGGCCGAAGACGAAGCCGCCGAAGCGCTGGGCGATGACGAGGAAGAAGTCAAGACCATGGGCCCGGACCCGGAGCAGGTGGCGCGTCACTTCAAGGAAATGGCCGATGTCTATGCGCAGTTTCTGAGCAAATTCGATCGCTACGGCAACAGCAAGAAAGTGATCGAGTTGCGTGAGCAGCTCTCGGTGCTGTACCTGCGCATGAAACTGCCGACCCTGATGGTCGACACACTGATCGATCGCATGCGCTTTCGCGTCAACCGCATCCGCGACATCGAGCGGCAGATCATGCGCATGTGCGTGGAACAGGCCGGCATGCCGAAGAAAACCTTCCTGCAGACCTTCCTCAGCAACGAAACTGATGAGCAGTGGCTGGAAACCCAGATCAAGCGCAAGCAGAAATTCAGCAGTCCGCTGAAAGACTACGCCGACAAGATCCGCATGCTGCAGCAGGAGCTGCGCGACATCGAGGCACAATCACGTCTGTGCATCGCTGACATCAAGGACCTGCATCGCACCATTTCGCTGGGTGAGGCCAAGGCGCGCCGGGCGAAAAAGGAAATGTGCGAGGCCAACCTGCGTCTGGTGATTTCCATCGCCAAGAAATACACCAATCGTGGCCTGCAGTTCCTCGACCTGATCCAGGAGGGCAACATCGGCCTGATGAAAGCGGTGGACAAGTTCGAGTACCGCCGTGGCTACAAATTTTCCACCTATGCCACCTGGTGGATCCGCCAGGCCATCACCCGCTCAATTGCCGATCAGGCGCGTACCATCCGCATCCCGGTGCACATGATCGAAACCATCAACAAGCTCAATCGCATCTCGCGCATGATGCTGCAGGAAATGGGCCGCGAGCCCACCCCGGACGAACTCGCGGTGGCGCTGGAAATGCCCGAAGACAAGGTGCGCAAGGTACTCAAGATCGCCAAGGAACCGATCTCGATGGAAACCCCGATCGGCGACGACGAGGATTCGCATCTGGGTGACTTTATCGAAGACCTGAACATTGATTCGCCAATCGAATCGGCGACCGTGTCCGGCCTCACCGGCACCGTCGCCGACGTGCTCGCCAGCCTCACACCGCGAGAATCGAAAGTGCTGCGCATGCGCTTCGGCATCGACATGAACACCGACCACACGCTGGAAGAAGTCGGCAAACAGTTCGACGTCACCCGCGAACGCATCCGCCAGATCGAGGCCAAGGCACTGCGCAAACTGCGCCACCCAACCCGCTCCGAACAGCTGCGCAGCTTTCTGGATATGGACTAGCGCACCGCACAGGCACTGACCAAAACGACCAATGTCACTGGCGGATGAGTACATCTCATCCGCCGCAGCAAAGCGTCACGCGAATACTGTGGGCGGATAAGCGCAGCGCATCCGCTGCTTCAGCGCCTGTACATTGGTGGATACGCTCTGTATATCCACTCCACCTATACCTGCCTTGAAGCTTTAGTTGCTGACTATCCTTGCCATTTCCGCTCGTGTTGCGGGCGTCAGATTCATGCTGTCTATAGTGCTTGTGGCTGCCTGCGTTGATCTGCAGAGGTTGATGATCTTACATCCTCCAATGCCAGTATTGAACGGCTGAAGCGCGCACAAGATATCTATAAAAATCAATGATAAAACCTAATAATGACAACTGATGGATGTAAATCTCTCAGATCAGAATTGAATGATAGACGAACTAACGCTTTTTTAACGAAATTTATATCAGAAAGGACGCAGATATTGACATGAAACTGATATTGAAGTTCTATGAGGGGGTTGGAAAGGTTTATTAACAGGGAACACTTCAATGAATCAGATCAAGGGAAAATGGCCACAACTTGCCTGGTTAGCAGTATGGCTCTGTATTTCAATGTCAGCGTATGCTCAACCTTCAGTGGGTCATGGGAGTGGAGGGTCAGCACCGACATGGATCAGTCAAAATGAAACAAGTGATACTGGTGACATCGTTCTTGAGTGGCTGCCGGTATCTGGTGCCGATTATTATCAGATAGAGCAATCGTTTACACCGCCAACTCAATTTGGGCAGGCCAGTCAGATTGCACAAACAACACAACACTACTCAAAGTCTAGTGCGTTCGCCATTGTGCGGCGAACCCCCGGAAGCTATCAATTCAGAGTCAAAGCATGTACCAGAGTCTATCAAAATAACAGACCACTGGGTGCACCAAATGATTCCTGTACATCCTGGTCAAGTGAAATCGTTATTACGATAACTACTCAGGCGCTGATAAACGGCCGCCAGGTAACTGCGCCAATTTTGTCAGAACGTGGGCTGACTACAGATGGGCCGGATCTGATCACACCGGGGGAGTGGACGGCTCCAACACGACGAGGCCATGGCTGGTCGTTTTTCTGGGCCAACCGCTTGCGTGGCGCAACCGAATCGGGATTGGTAATAGATCCGGCTTTTGATCTGGTTGGGGTTTGGTATACCTACGGGCAGGTCATCCCAGGCAATGACGAGTGGGTGCCGGTCTGGCTCTTCATGAGCATGCAGCAACAGGAAGTGAATGGAGTGCCGGTAGCCATTTATTATGGCAATATGCTGCATGGAAGTTACCTGGTCAATGATGAATGCCCTGTAGGGGAAAGATTTATACCGGTTGAACGAGAGCATGATGTTGAATCCTGCCGAGTTTCGATTGGTACTTTCACACTGGATTTTAGCAATCCGGGATCACCGAAAGCATCATGGATATTCGAGCAAGGTACTGGCTTTTGTAATGATGATGACATCCCTTGTTCAGTCAATAATGTTGATCTGATATCGGGTGAAAATGCGATCGATTTAGGTGGAAGCAATAACCCCTCTACACCAAACCCCGATCTAGAGCACTATAGTGGATTCTGGTGGGAGTGGGATAACCCGCCTGAGGATCCCGGCAATGCAGATCTTGATCAACGCTATGGTTTGTCCAGATTCATAGAAGGCAATGTAGAAACGAATGTCTTGATCTACTATGATGACGCTGGTTACAGAATCTGGTCAAGATTTGATGATTTAGACACAAGCACCCCTCCATCAGCAGCAAATAAAAATTTCTGTGGAAGATATCGAATAGGCGGTTATCCGGCTGGAATGGAGTATGTTGAAGGCACCGGCATGCTTTCCGAGACAGTGCAGCTCTCTTGTTCACCATCAAACGGCACATTCAGACGTTCACTGCAAACGAATTTTGCAGCAGGTATTCTGAGAACGGGTGATCTTGATATTGATTTTCAGCTCCCAGCAGAAGCGAACAGACTGGCAGGATTGGATACTGGCAATGTACAACTCCGTAAAGCCACCAGTTTCAATGATGTTAAGCTGTTCGTGAATGGATCAGCACTCGAAGATGAAGATTACATCTGCTATACAGGCAGTGCCGATGTGAATGTATGTCCAGAAGGCTTTGACTTCACACTGACCGCCTTTACAGACTTCGACTATGATACTAGGGTATATCGAATCAATGCGGACACTGGTGCATCAAGATTTGAGGTAAGCCTGGGAGGTGATAGCGCACTGGTCGATCATGTTGTCGATCCCATACCCACCGGGCGTCACTACTATGCGCTTTATCGTGATATTGACGTAGCAAACCAGAGTGACACATTGCTGGCAAAGTCCAGAGTCATTGAAGTCATCGCAGCTGCTGATCCCGATACGCCGGTGACAATACCTGATGCAACATTGGAAGTTGGTACAACCTTGCACAGCCGCTCTGCACATGACCCCTCGGTGGGAAAACTCGCAGGTGAAGCAGGCGTGAGCGGAGGTGCCGCTACATACACCATACCCATCAATGTCCCACCAGGACGCAATGGTATGCAGCCCTCCATCAGCATTGCCTACAACAGCCGTGCTGGAAATGGTTTGCTTGGCATGGGTTGGAGTCTTGCGGCAGGAAGCAGCATCTCGCGCTGTCCAGCAACCGTTGCGCAGGACGGCAAAACGTTGGGTATTACATTTACTGAAAACGACCGGTTGTGCCTTGATGGCCAGCGTCTGATCAGGGTCAACGGTGGTGGCTATTGGAATGCAGGCGGAGAATTCCGCACCGAAATCGAAAGTTTTAAGCGCATCAAAATGCTGACCGGTTCAGGACCAACCAGCAGCAGTATGAGTTTCGAAGTCGAAAACAAGGACGGTACGAGAGACACCTATGGTACGACCAACGCATCACGAGGTGCGGTATTCAGGGATAGCGGATCACCATCATCACAAACCGTTATTAATACTTGCATAAATAAAGCCTCATAAGTTATACTATGCAGCATGATGGGACGAAGCAAGATTGATGCGCGCAAGCTGCCCCCTAAGGCGCAGGAGTTGCTCCGGCGCTCGGCCATGA